>OUMM01000002.1_pt1 | contig 124403 bp, 133 predicted proteins | sample 1691001 | NCBI WGS metagenome assembly OUMM01 (sample SAMEA3914864, study PRJEB12502) | metagenome | biome: forest; material: soil | place: USA | collected 2012-03-12 | depth 0.3 m
CGGTACCGGTTGGGCCGGCCGCAGGCTTCGGTGAAGCTGGTTGCATCGTCGTCGGCCCAGGAGCAGTCGTCTTCGGTGCACCGGTTGAAAACGGACTGGCAGCCGGCTGCGGCGCTTTAGTTGCCATACGCTCGAAGATTTCAGACTCTACTGAGGCCTTTGGACGACCGTACTTTGCCGCCGATAACTGTTTCAGCGCCTCGGCTAGCTTTGCATTCGGCGTACCGAGCGGCGGCAGTGTTGCCATACTGAATGGTTGCGTCGGCACACCGTTCACGAGCGTACGAATAATCGTGTTGTAGTTCGGCACACGCAGCAGATCGTCGCCGTCGAAGGTTGGCTGGAAGTACCGGCTTAGCGCTTCAACGTCGTTTTGACCGATGCGAAAGCTAACAATCGTACCCATGTTACCGAAGACGGCATCACGAATCTCTTCGGTGAGCTGGGTCGTAAACTGGTTGGCTACAATCAGGTTCAAGTGATACTTACGGGCTTCAGACATGATTGTTGCAAAGCTATCGGTTGAGAAGTTCTGGAACTCGTCAACGTATAGGCTAAAGTCCACGCGCTCTGATTCTGGAATGGTAGCGCGACTCATTGCTGCAGCTTGGAATTTCATCACAAAAATCATACCTAGCAATTTACTGTTCAGGTCGCCAGTGCGGCCTTTGCTCAGGTTTACGATCAGGATCTTTTTGTTATCCATTATTTCGCGTAGGTTAAAGGCGCTTTTTGTCTGCCCGATCATGTTGCGCATCATCTCGTTGCTTAAGAATGCACCGAACTTACTAACGAACCAGGCAGTAACTTCACCCGCTTCGTTGGAGCGCTGTTGCGCCGGGAACTGCTTCTGCCAAAAATCTAGAACAGTTTGGTCTTTAACGTGTTGTAACTTTTGCTTCAAGAACTGCGGATCGCGGAATAACTGGGGTATTTCAATGAATGTACCACCATTAGGATCGGCCATAACTGCCAAAGCGGCATTGCGGAACATATCCTCATAACGAGGTCCCATAATGCCTGAATGTTGTGGGTCGTACAACTTATATAGCATATTGAGGACTTCCTGGATAATAAAGTCTTTCTGATCAGGGTTATCAAACTCGAACAAATTAAGGCCCATTGGGAAGTCCATATCGGCCGGGCTAAAGTAGATCAAATCTTCAGTTCGTTCCTTCGGCACCATGGCCAAAAGCTTCTCGGCAGTATCACCGTGAGGGTCGACAAAGGCAAAGCCGTTACCGTTTAGCATGTCCTGTAGCGCCAAGTTCTCAAGATAGGTCGACTTACCGGTACCAGTCTGCCCCACAACATACATATGGCGCTGCCGGTCTTGCAGGCCGAGACGAATTGGCTTCTTAGCACCCCTGAACATGTTATAGCCAAGCAGCATTCCTTCTTCAGGGATGTTGCGGGGACCATCTACTTGCTTAGAATCTTGGCGAGTCAGCTGAGAGGTTGGAATATTACTTTGATCTGGGAAGTGGAATAAGGTTGCCAGCTCAACAGAGTTCAATACGTTTTTCTTCTTGCTCTGAGGGAACATGCGCATGATGTAGTCAGTCGTCAGCTTACTCACGTCCTTAGCAGGGGTATATTTAAAGCCATTTTTACCAGGCGCATCATAGAGGGCGAAGCTGGCGACTACGTTATTAAGGATCGTCTGAGAGCGTTGTGAGACGTTCGACGAGGCTACCACGCGTATTAACACCTCAAACCCAGGGTAACGGGTCTTCTCATCGATAGCATCCAGCGTGGACTGCTCTAGGTTACTTAGTTCTGGCTTGGCCTTTTCGCCGTCCTTGCCGGTGTGCTCTGGTGGCTTAGAGAGAGCTACCGCAAAACTCTTCGCCCAGCTGCCGGCTTGAGCGGCACCCTTTTTATCTTTGCCGCCCTTTCGCTTAGTACTGGCCACCGCTGTAGCGGCCTTGCGCCAGCTAGGGCTAGCTGGTCGCATCAGGATCTGAATTGCCGCACCATCCTCTTTCCCAAGCGTCGATAAGGAGTTGAGCAGCGACTGCATGGCATCGCGCTTTAGGTCTTGATAGGTAGCAATTGGATAAGCAAAGGCCTCCTTAAGATCAAGTTCACCACCCACGGTGGCGTTCATCTTCCCTACCTGATTAAAAATATTGTGTTCGGCTACTTCCTCCAACCGCGCAGTCGGGTAGGCGCTACTGATGGCCTGTTTCACTACATCAACGAGTGTAATGGGCACTGAAGCGTAGTAGTAAATGAAGCCTTGGGAGCCTATAATTTCGAATCCGAAGTGCCGTTGGCCGTAAAAATTGCTCTTAAAGCCCTTCTGGAGGGTGCTAGCGATAATGTTGTAAATAATTTGTGCCTTAGATATTGTCTCGTCTACAACATCACGTACATCTCTGCTGCCTGCGTCAATGTCGTCACTGGGTGGCGGCAAGTGAATGAGAAGCGGCACCATCTTGAGGCCACGTTCGTAGTTTTTCTGCTCCCGGAAGCTTTTTTGGGCCTGCAAATAAACGATTGGCGCTGCCACTAGCGCTAATACTCCCAAAACCACCAAAACGATAATAATTGTTGTCATAATTGCATTATTCGTCCAATTTTATGCTTTTTCCGTAGCGTTTTTGCATATAATCGGCCTTTAATTTAGTAAATTGGCGATTCTGTTCGTAGGGATCGTGTGCCGTAGACTGCATAACCTGCTTGACCTTACTTACCCACTCTTTTTCGATCAAGTCACCGTCATCCGCCATGGCTGGAGCTGCCGCATGTGCTGTTGGTGCAGCCGTCGGAACCGACGACTGCAAAGGCACTGCGTTTACCGGAGGCATAGCCGGCATGGCCGGCTGCAAGTTGTCGGCAGGCGGCATAGGTAGCGGATTCTGTGAGGACTGTGGCTGCATAACCCCTTTATTATACAGTTATGAGAAGGGATTTACACCTGTTCGGGCGCCAATTTCTTGCCGTAACCGAAGTAAAGATAGGCAATAACAACAAACGGCAGCAAAGCCACCACATCCTTCACCGTTAACTGGCCGATAGATTGCAGGCCCAAGATCGCCAAAACAATCACTGCACCGTAGCGTAAAAAACGCTTCCCCGCCCGGTGAGTCTGCTCGCCATAGCCCTTCAAGGAGCTGGCAAGCAGACTAGCCAAACCGAAAAACGTGCATCCAAGTAGTGCAAATCCCACTATCAGCCACATCGCACTGGCAGTGCGCGGGTTTACAAGCGTAAAAACCAAACAATCCGCCGCAATAAGCGCGGCGCAGATCTTGGTGTGACGGTTGTTTAGTAGTTTTTGTCTCATATTTTTACCTATAAAGGCACGATTAACAGAGGTCGCACGTGCCGTTACTTGGATACTTTGGAGCCGGGGCACCAAATCCGCCGCAAATAAATAAACTATTAGGCGCTTAGTGCCCACAGCAGACTGACCGCTCCAGTAAGCCTTTAGGGCTTTTGGAGCGACGCATGTCCCGTGGTGTTTTAGACCCCTCAGACAAATTGTAAGTTGTATTTTTGTTTTTGACTTACTCGTTCATGCTAGCACGAGGACCCCAAATTGTCAATCCGCTTATGGCTATCATGCGGCTTTGAATGAGCAACTTTCAATATAAGCGGCTCATGTTGCTGGTCGACGAACGGCACAACTCATTTGACGCGCAAAAATGGGTATTTCATGGCAAAAAACTATTTTTTCATCTGTTAGCTTTACTGCTGAGTACAGTAAAAAACGGTCTGGGAAGTTATACACAGGTTTCTTCGAAAAATAACCATAAAAGTTATTGACGGACGTCTTTTTGTTAGCTATATTATCTGTAGCACTGAACAAAATTAGTGCTCAAAAACAAAAAGCTTCAAAACAGTAATAACGGCTTCTCGCAAGCCGTTATTACATACAAAACCAAACCAAAAGCGCTAAAACCAAGACGAAAATTATTAAATAAACATTACATTCTCGTAAAAACAGCTTGTCCCTCAAACGGACAAGCTGTTTTAATTATGGCCCGGGGAGAGAAAGTTATATAGGCTCAACATGGGCAGTCATGCATGCCGCAGCATTGTAATGAGTGGCGGCGAAAGCATTCTGATTGATATTGAATGCCATGTATCAAACAACCTTCCGGCTATCGTCATCGTCGGTTTCGCGAGCAAAGCGGTCAACGAAGCTAAGGATCGGCTGCGTGGCGCCTTTGGCAGCAGCGGCCTCAAGTTGCCACGGCGGCGAATTACGCTTAATCTAGCTCCAGCCGACCTCCAAAAAACAGATAGCGGACTCGACTTGGCTATGGCGGCCGCAATTCTAATGATCGGCCAGCAGCATAAACCCCTCCCAAATACTCAGGCCCTCGTTGGCGAGCTCGGCCTAGACGGACGGGTGCGCCCAGTACGCGGCATTATCGGCAAGCTATTAGCAGCTCGCCAACAAGGTGTTCAGGGCTTTTTTGTTCCCACGGCCAATATGAAGCAGGCACAGCTCGTACCAGGGCTCACTCTCTTCCCCGTCGCCAACCTATTGCAGCTCAGCAGACACATAGATGGTATCCAGTACATCACCCCTGTTATAACATCATCACCACGGTCATCCGATACAAGGACAATGCCGAGTACCGCTCCGTTGGACAGCATTATCGGGCAGTCGTTCGCTAAGCGCGCACTCTGCATTGCTGCCGCCGGCGGTCATAATATTTTCCTCTTGGGGCCACCCGGTACCGGCAAAACCCTACTAGCCCGAACGCTCTCTTCTCTGTTGCCGCCTCCGAGCCACGAAGAGATGCTAGAAATTACCCATCTGAGCAGTCTAGTAGGCCATAACTACGACCAGCTCGTAACCAGGCGACCTGTTCGTAGCCCCCACCACACCACCACCCCAGCAGCTCTTGTGGGTAACGGCGTACGTCCCGGAGAAGTTAGTCTGAGCCATAGAGGCGTACTGCTTCTAGACGAGTTTCCAGAATTTAGCCGGCCAGCGCTCGAGGCGCTTCGACAGCCCCTAGAAGACCATTCCATCAGTATTGCCCGTCCTCGGCTCAATGCCACCTTTCCCGCGCACTTTATATTTGCCGCTACTGCCAACCCCTGCCCTTGCGGCTATGCCGGATCAACAGACGTAGCCTGCATCTGTAGCACTATCCAGCTCCAGCGCTACCGAGCCAAACTATCGGGGCCAATTTTTGACCGCATTGACCTCTGTTGCATTCTCGGAAGAAGTGAGGGCTCCCTGGTGGGAGGACCACAGCCGCCGACTGAACCCTCTACAGGGCTTCAGATTACGCAAGCCCGGCGCATACAGGCCGAGCGCTACGCCAGAAGCACCCTCTTAAACAGTGACCTTGACCACAGTGCCGTGCGTCGCCTAGCGCAGATGGAGCCTAATGCCATCAAGCTACTCGATCAGGCGGCCACTCGCTTGCGGCTATCAGCTCGGGGCTACCTAAAAGTTGTAAAAGTAGCACGAACAATTGCCGATATGGAGGCGGCGCGAGCAATAGAAGTCCAGCATATCAGCGAAGCCCTGCAGTATCGCCAGCTGCCGACGAAGACTTTGGTTTGACCTCTGATAGCTCATCTGTTAAAATGCTTGTAGCTACAAACAAGGAGAGTCGCGATTGCTAAATATACTCGCCTGAATGGGCAAATTCAGGCAGCCGAACTTCGTGTAATTGACGAAGAAGGCAAACAACTTGGTGTGCTTACTAAGCGCGAGGCGCTTCAGTTGGCCGAAGAACGGGAGTTGGACCTGGTAGAGGTTTCTCCAGATGCTAACCCACCCGTAGCCCGCATTGTTGACTGGGGTAAATACAACTACCAGCGCACAAAGCAACAGCAGAAGAACCGGAAGGCCGCCAAGGCCACGGAACTTAAACAGATGCGTTTCGGGCTTAAAATCGGCGAACATGACCTGGCCATCAAAATGGGCAAGGTTGCGAAATTCCTCGACGACGGCCACAAAGTACGACTTACAGTCGTCTATCGCGGCCGCGAACAAGCCCACAAAGAGATCGGTTTCAAACTGGCAGACAAGGTAATTAACATGTTCGGTGACTCAATTGCCGTCGATCAGCAACCTCAACTAGCCGGCCGTCAGCTGAACTTTGTCGTTCATGCTACGGGTAAGCACAAAGCCGTAGACGCCATTAAGGCACCTCAAGCAAGCGATTCAACAGAGTTAGAAGGAGAAAGTAATGCCTAAGCTAAAGTCCCACAGCGGCACCAAAGACCGGGTTAAGCTCAGCAAGAACGGTAAAGTTCGTGTTGGCCACCCAAACAAGAACCACTTCCTCGGCAAGAAGAGTGGTAGCCGCAAGCGCAGCCTAGCTGGTCTCAGCACCCGCACTGGCACCATGGCCAAGACCATCAAGCGCAGTCTTGGTAAATAATCACGCCACTTAAAGTGGTTGGCACGCCGGCCCACCTTATACCGGCTGCCGCCTAGACGTGACAAATAATAACTAATCTGGTATAATTACCTGAAATAAGGAGTTACAATGCGAGTAAAACGAGGCGTTGCCGCCCACAAGAAACATGTCAAAATCCGCAAAGCCACAAAAGGCTTTAGCCATCCTAACCGTGCCAGCGTAAAGCGTGGCCGCCAAGCCCTAACCAAGAGCTTGCAGTACCAAACCCGCGACCGCAAGAACAAGAAACGAACTTTCCGCCAACTATGGAACGCTCGCATCAACGCAGCCGCTCGCCTGAACGGCACTACTTACTCTAAGCTGATCGCCGGCCTCAAGACCGCCAACATCGAGCTCGACCGCAAGGTCCTCGCCGAAATGGCCGTCAACGAACCTAAAGCCTTCGAAGCTATCGTCAAAACCGCTATTAAAAAATAGGGTCGCGAGAAATATAAAAAGAGACCGCATTAGGTCTCTTTTTTAGTACCAGATTATCTGTAAGCCGGGTTCTGTCGAAGCTAATCATCTATCTAGGCCAACGGTTGCCCGAGAGCTCAAGCGGATATTATGATGAATCCTAAGCGGGATACTCGAGGCTTTAGGCCTCCAAGAATCCATCTCCTTGCAGCAGGCAGGGTTTACCCCTTCTACCGGTTACCCGGTAGAACTGTGCGCTCTTACCGCACTCGTTTCACCCTTGCCAGCAAGCTGGCGGTATCGTTTCTGTGGCACTTTCCCTAGGCTTACGCCCGGCCGCCGTTAGCGGCTGCCCTTCCCTATGCTGCCCGGACTTTCCTCGTACAATTTTCATGCACGCGATTAGCCGATAATCTGGCAACTCAAGTATACGAAATATTGACATAATAATCAATAAATTTTAAAGATTGCATTCTCGAATTTACTCGAAGAAAGCAGGTAATTAACAGATATAAAAATTTACAACACCAGCAAGATTTACAACATTTATGATTGTTTATTGATCCCCAAATGTTCGTCGAGAGCACGATTTACAGCAGCATCAGCCAACTTGTTGTGCTCTCGTGGCACATGGGTAAAATTTACCTTAGCAAATCTTACAACAAGCTCTTTGATGGCATCATGGACCGGCCATAGGTCGCGGTTTTTGATTTTAAATATTCCGCGCATTTGGTTAACAACTAGCAAGCTATCCATGTATGCGTCGACTTCACGGGCACCCATTTTCAATGCCGCTTCGAGGCCCAGCTTGAGCGCCGTATATTCAGCCTGGTTATTAGTAGTCACCCCCACGTATACACCCTCATCGGCCAGAATTTTATCATTTTCATCCAGTAGCACGTAGCCGCTCGCCGAAGGCCCAGGATTACCCCTAGAACCACCGTCGCTATAAAGCTTCACTCGCCTTGGTCGCTCGCTTTGGTCGCGTGGCGCCGCAGCCCATTCCTCAATAGATACACCATCCTTGAGCAGACCATCAATTGCCGTCGCCAGCTCACGGTCCTTATCGGTGACCTTGCTACCGGCGTCGTGAGTAATAAGCCAGACCTGCACCACGTTCCACTCGTTTTCCCAGCGTGGGTGGTGCTGCATCTGTTCAGCCAGAGCCGCCACTCGCGTCATGAAGGCAAAGGCTTCTTTGAAGTCCCGAAAATTAAACTGCTTGTACAGGCCGTGCTTCGTTTCCTGCCACATATGTAAAGCTAGGCCTCGCTATGCGGAGCGACCAACTCGAGCGCTTCCTCTTGCTGGCGCCATCGTCGGTAGGCATACATACTAAGCGACCCCAGGCCATATGTCAGTAGCATTTCATTGCCGTACGACGCCGCCTCAGATGCACGCTCTTGTACGTGGTCTATTACCCCCAGCACAGGCCCAGCCATCCTATCGTAATCTGCTTGTGAGTCAGCCGCTTGTTGATCCCACTGGCGTGCTTCTGCAGTACGTCCCGAGGCACGAGCAAGATCGGCATTTTCTCCTGCAAGTTCCGCATTACGGTGATACCCCGCCACCTGACCCGCTTCGTAGGCAACTCCTAGGGTTAAGAGCACGCCGTTAGCAGCGAACAAACCAGCAACGGCAGTTTTCTGCCAACGCCCTGTTCTCTGTTTTTCAAGTGTTTGTTTCATAATGGTTATGATTTTATTATACGCCCATAAGTCAAATTTGGTCGGGGTGACAGGACTTGAACCTGCGACCTCACGGCCCCCAGCCGTACGCGCTACCAACTGCGCTACACCCCGAAAGTTTATGCTTGTTTTAGGATAGCACCGCCCCTGTTATAAGTGGTTGGGTGCCGAGGTGATTAACCTGAGAAATCCCAGGTGGGCATCTACCTGAAGTAACCACGGTTACAACGATCAAGATTCCCTAATGATTAGTATTCAGATAATCATTTCTCGGCGACTGGCCGACGGGCCAGCCAAGCCCAACCTGCATCTATTATACCGGTTGGCGCAGTAAAAACATGACAATACTGCGCTGGATATCACTCACAACTGGCGCGATGAAGGAGAATAGTAGCAAAATGAACACCAGAATCGCTAAGAAGCCGAAGGCTTCAATCTGCTCCATGGCACGACGTACCGGCTCGGGAGCAAAGGCGTACAGTACTCGGGAGCCGTCAAGCGGCGGGAATGGAATCAGGTTAAACACCATAATGGCGACGTTCACAATAACAAAAACGTACGCAAAGTTTTGCGCCATGCCGCTGGTGAGCATAAACAGTAGCGCTCCAAGTAGTGCCAACACAAAGTTCGTCGCTGGACCAGCGAGGCCCACAAGCGCCGCGCCGTAGTCGCCCCACTTTACTCGATCGGGATTGAATGGCACTGGTTTAGCCGCAAAGAGGGGGACGCCGACAGTCACGATCAGGATAAATGGGATGATAATTGTTGTAAGCGGATCAACACTAGCCAACGGATTTAAGGTGAGACGCCCTGCTTCGGCGGCCGTCCGGTCACCGAGCCAATAGGCTACGACGCCGTGCATCAATTCGTGCACAATAATGCCGACGAGCAAAGCGATGAATAAGAATGTAATGTCGGTGCCAGAGAGTCCGCTAAACATGGATCATCTTAGTATAGCAATTGTGCGTGCCCAGCAACATCGTGAACACGCAAATAGGTGGCACCGGCAGCGATCGCTACCCTGCCCGCCTCAAGATTTGGCTCTAGTTCCATGCGGTGCTCACCCAAAAAACGCTTTCGCGAATAGCCAATCATCACCTGAAAATCAGGTACATACTGCGCAAATTCCAGCAATTGCCCGTTCAGTTCCGGCGTTTTGCCAAAGCCGATGCCTGGATCAAGGATGATTTGCTCCTTTTCCAGCCCTTCTGCGAGCAAGATCGATGCACGAGCTTCAAGATCTTCGCGTATCAGCTCGATATCATTAACCAGTTGCCCGGTATGCGCCGCTTGCACCTCTGTTGCGGGCAGATGACTGACAATACAGCGAGCCTGAAACTCCGCAACAACACCTATCATGGTCGGGTTTGTCATCCCTGTTACGTCGTTGATAATCACGTCCCCGAGCGCCAAAGCCCGCCGCGCAGTTAAAGGATGATACGTATCGACCGATATTCTTCCTGGGAACCGCTGGATTAACTCCGGTAGGGCCTGGTTTAGTCGGGCCCACTCTTCCTCATCGGATAGCGACGTCGCCCCTGGACGAGTACTCTCAGCGCCCACATCTACCAGAGCAGCTCCATCGCTAAACAGCTTCTCGGCCTGCTTGATAGCAATGATCGGATCGACGAATAGGCCGCCATCGCTGAAGCTATCAGGGGTAAGGTTTAAGATGCCGACTAGCTTTACCATGGCATTAGCATAGCATTAAGCGGCGACAGCGGTTGACTCGGAGGTGGAATTTCTGTACAATAACACCTTGAAACTTTAGAAACTCACGGAGAGCAAGATGCAGAAATGTGAATTAACCGGTAAAGGCAAACAGTTCGGCAGCAATGTCAGCTTCTCGCAGCGCCACACCAAGAAAGTTTGGAAGCCAAACCTTCAGACCAAGACCGTTGTTGTTGATGGCAAAAAGGTCACTATGAAGCTGAGCACCCAGGCTATCCGCACCCTCAAGAAGAAGGGCCTGCTCGAAACGGCTAAATAAGTCAGCTCGATGCAAACAAAAAACTCCTCATCCGAGGAGTTTTTTGTTTGTCCCTGTAGCCGGACTAGCTCTTCTCGAGGACAACCAGATGGGTTACGTCACTCAGTTCACCGGGCTTCAGACGGTACTTGGAAGTGGTCTCTTGTGGCTCCATCGCTAGATCGTGCAGCGCAGCCGACAGCTCCACTTGCGGTACAGGGTACTTAATAGCCTTATCGTCGTAGTGTGTCGGAATGACAACCTTCGGCTCCACTGCTTTGATAACCTTGAGTGCACCAACTGGGTCGAGGGTATAACCGCTGCCACCGACCGGCACCACCATAACGTCAACCAGGCCAATTGCCTCGAGCTGCTTATCACTTAGGTCAGGATAAATGTGCCCGGTTACGAGGACAGTAGACTCACCAATGGTGATTTTGTACATTGTAGCCGCCAGGCCGCCCTCATCGAGATGGGCGCGGGCTGGGATACCGGTAATGGATACATCAGATACTTCGTACTCACCTGGCGAATCGAATGACAGCTTTACGTCGGCAGCAGGGCTGCCGTGCGCGCCAGTAAACAAAGCAATGTCGCCAGCTTTGGTAACCGATTTGCCGCCAAGGTCGGCTAGGTTGTCATCGATAACAATGCGGGTGTTTTTAACGGTGAGCGTGACGCAGTTAGCGCCGTAGTACTGTAGATCCATATTCCTCCTACTGTTCCAATAATTCGTGTTCGTCGACTAAGACTTGCTTTTTAGCCTTACTCAATTGGCTAACAAACCGGTCTTTAATCTGCTGACGGTACTTAAAGTCAGACAACTTCATAACCGTATATCGGATGTCCTTGCCTTCCTTTGCTTCGAGCTCAGCAATGTATTTAGTAACGGCGTTCATGTTAACATCACCAACCAGCACCAAATCAACACCAGTCGATTCATCGCGGGTAAACTGGCCCGTGTAAACGGCTAAATCTACGTGGCCAAGTGCCTTCAGATCGTCTTCCTCTGTTGGGCTGGCAGTTGCAGCCACCTTGCGGCTAGCACGCTTTTTAGTGGTGCCGCCGAAGATAATGCTAAATGGTTCGTAGTACTCGTACTTCTGGTTTACTTCGTAATAGAGCTTATTGTTGGTCGTATCGGATGTGATGATACCAATGTTGAGTAAATTTGAGAGTTCACGACGCACAGAGTTAATCTGCTCGTCAATTTTACGGGTAATTTCACGGACGTAAAACGAGCGGTTTGGGTTGCTGTAGAACAGTTGTAACAGCTTTACCCTCGTCTTGGACCCAAACAGTTGTTCGATCATGTTTTTATTGTAGCAAGCACTGCCCACGAATGGAACATCAGTTGTTCAGGAATGTTGTAACTAATTCATCAATATGTGCATAATCTACAGGGGTAGATAACCAGTGAATACTTTTGTTCCGCTTAAACCAGGTGCGTTGCTTTTTTGCGAGCTGTAAGTCATTCTGACGGAAGCGTTCCTTGGCAGCTTCAAGCGAAATTGAACCTTTTACGTAGTCGGTAAACGCTCGGTAGCCCGGCGCACGCATTGGCTCGCAATCCCAGCCATACTCCTCGCCAAGCCGTCGCACCTCTGCAGGAAAGCCGTTCTCAACCATTGCGTCGATACGGGCTACAATCCTTGTGCGCAGTTCTTCGAGCGGTCGCTGCAGGCCAATAATTAAAGTATTCTCGCGCAGTGGCTGCCTGGAAGGACGCACGCCATCGTTCTCAATAAGCCGAATCACCCGTCGCTTATTACGCAAATCGATGCCGTCTGTATCCAACCCCATGTCTGATGCTCTCTGCAAGAGCTCGGGTAGGCTCATAGCATTAAGTTCATCTCTCAGCGCAGGGTCAGACGGCGGCAGAAAACTGTAATCATACAGGAGACTATCAATGTATAGCCCCGTGCCACCTACCACTATTGGGAGCTTGCCGCGGCCGGCAATGTCGGCAATCGCCGCTTCAGCCTGGCGTTTAAAGACAACTGCGCTGTAGCCGACGGCTGGATCGGCCACGTCTAGCAGATGGTGCGGCACCCTTGTACGATCTTCTGTCGTCGGCTTAGCCGTGCCAATATCAAACCCTTTATAGACAGTCCAGGAATCGGCGCAGATAAGCTCTCCCTGAAGTTGCTCAGCCAACCGCATTGCAAGATCAGACTTACCAGAAGCCGTCTCGCCAAGAATGACTAACAATTTGGGCGGCACTATAAGAGCTCCTGCTGGGCAGGTTCGTCACTGGGCGGCCACCACAGGAGTGCAGCCACATTCACATAATAATCATCGCTTACAGCTACGCCCTCGGCTTCGAGCACCTGCTTATGCCCTTCGCGGCCACCCGGATAGCCGCTGGCCAGGCTGCCCTGTTTATTTACAACGCGTTGCCACGGTAAGTCAGGGTCGCCAAAGTGTGCAATACCACCAACGACACGAGCTGCGTAAGCGCTACCGGCGAGCGCAGCGAGCTGACCGTAAGTCATTACCCGCCCACGAGGAATCTGGGCCACGAGCGCTTCTACTCTTTTGCGAAAATCGGGCTCAACGCTGTCCATCGAAGTAAGCTCCGACCGCTTTCCAGTCCCGACACCGGGTTACCCCGGGCACTAGCTCAACGTCCCTGTTCCAGGCATAATCACCGAATAAGATAGCCTGCTTACCGTGGCCCGCTACCGCAAGGCAGTGCTTCGGCTGGTCATCGACTAGATAATCGGCACCAATTGAAAGAATCAGATCGCCTTTTGTTCGAGTGGGCGCATCCTCTGGATGGTCGTCGTAAATACCAGCCATGTGAATACTGCCGAATAGCCCCTTAAAATTGCTGCCGATCCAATCCTCGGTAGCTTTACGAAGGAACGTATTGCGCGAGGTAGCAATCGCCAGCTCATAGCGCTTAGCAAGCTCGCGTAGCACATCTACCGCCACAGGATCGTGTTGCACATTCTCGACAACTCCTGATCTATACATTTCATCGGCACGTTTAGTAGCGGTCTCATGGTCGACGCCCCACATCTTAGCCCAGTGCTCATCGTAATCATCAACGGTCAGATTGTAGCCCCACCGCTCATTGGAAAATGTCACCCACCCAATAGTGGTTGCAGCCAAGACGTCGTCAACATCAATTGCAATAATCTGCTTACTCATAGCTATAGGGAGGTCTTATTTACCCGTGATTTAGCCTCATGCGCCACCGTCTGCAAGAACTCATCAATGGTACGCGGTGCAGTTTCGGCCTGCACTTCGAGATCTTTACGGATGCGCGGCACCACTTCCCCGCCGCCCATCTCTTTTTCACCCAAAACAACCGTATAGGGCACTTTGTCGACCTCGGCGGCACGGATTTTCTTGCCAACTGACTCGTTGGTGTTGTCGACACGTACGCGTAGACCCAAGTTTTTGGCCTGCTGACGCAGTTTTTCGGCAAATTCTACGGTGTTATCTTCCTGATTTACAGTGATCACACGGATCTGCTCCGGGGCCACCCAAACGGGGAACTTCCCTGCTGTGTGCTCAATGTAGACGCTCATAAAGCGCTCCACCGACCCGAGCAGGGCACTGTGAACCATGACCGGCTGCTGCAGGGAACCGTCCTCGGCAGTGTACGTAAGCTCGAAACGCTCAGGCTGCACGAAGTCGAGCTGCACAGTAGCTACTTGGTGCTCACGGCCCAGCGCGTCGCTGGCCATAAAGTCGATCTTCGGACCATAAAATGCCGCTTCGCCGGTCTCTTCGAAGTACTCAAGGTTATTGGTGATAACAGCGTTCTTTAGCTGCTCCTGGGCGCTCGCCCATAACTCCGGTGCACCCAGGTAGGCATCGGTGTCGTCACGATAGCTCAAACGCACTCGCAGCTTCATTCCAACGGTGCTATATAGTTCGTTAGCGCAGGCCAACAGGTTGTTGATCTCGGCTTCGATCTGATCATGGCGACAAAAAACATGGCTGTCATCTTGCGTTACCGAACGAACGCGGTTCAGACCACCGAGTTCACCAGTCTTTTCATCGCGGTAAATAGTAGTCGTCTCCAGATAGCGCAGCGGCAAATCACGATAGCTGCGTGCCTGGGATGCATAAATCCGAGTGTGATGCGGACAGTTCATTGGCTTCATGACCAATTGGTCAGAGGTTTCTTGGCTCTTCACCAAGAAGAGTTCATCGCCGAATTTGGCCCAGTGGCCACTCTTTTCGTACAAATCCTTCTTGGTGATGTGCGGTGACCAAACCTTCTCAAAATCGTAGCGCTCACGCAGCTCATTACTAAATGCTGCTAGCTGCTCACGAATAACAGTGCCGCGTGGTGTAAATATCGGCAGGCCCGAACCCACCATATCGCTCATAACATATAGATCCAGCTCCTGACCCAAACGGCGGTGATCGCGCTTCTTAGCCTCTTCGAGCATGTCAAGGTGCTGGCGCAGCTCTTTAGGAGTAGCGAAGGCCACGCCGTACACGCGCTGCATCTGGGCGTTCTCGACATTGCCACGCCAGTAGGCGCCGCTCACGCGCATGAGTTTAAAGGCACCGACTTTACCGGTTGATTCGACGTGCGGACCACGACACAGGTCGGTAAAGTCGCCATTACGGTAAAAAGAAACGTTCTCTACGGCCGCATTGCCCTCAGCAATCGAACCCAGTTCATCCGCGTTTAGGTCCTTGGCAACAGTGGTGCCGGCACGCTTTAAATCATTCAGTAATTCGGCCTTGTAGGGCTGCCTTGCTTCTTCGGCCCAAGCAATCGCTTCGTCGATGGGCCTTTCAAACCGCTCAAAGGGCTGATTTGCCTGCACGATGGCCTGCATTTCAGCCTCGATCCTGGCAAAGTCGTCCTCTGATAGCTTGGCGTCGCCGAGGTCAATATCGTAATAAAAGCCGTGCTCGACCACTGGCCCGACGCCAAATTTAGCTTCTGGCCACAGCTTCTGGATAGCGGTTGCCAAGATATGGGCGCACGAGTGGCGCATTGCGTGAAGTTGGTCTTGATCTGCCATAGCCTGCTCCTTGTTTACATATAAAAAGACGCGCGGTTCGTGCAAGTCTCGTTAGTCTGCACAAACAATCACGCGTCTCGGTCCCGGCCACAGCCAGGAGGTTCCACCTCGACATTTACTCTTGCAACAAATGGTTAACGTACCCCTGTTGCCACTCCTACGAAGCTCCGCGGTTGGTTAGGCCGCCTCATTGCTTACTTCTTACTATACCACCGCTGTTTTTATTGCCAAATAAAAAAGGTTGAGGGCTCTCGCAAATACCCTCAACCTTTCTACTTTTGTCGGTTAAAACGCCCGGCAAAACTCACCTGCTACTAATATAGCATGGGTAGTATTATGTGGCTAGTATTAGAATGCTGTATTTCCTACACTTCCCCATGTGGATAAGCATTTAAGTTTAACGTCACACGTGGCGTTGCTTCATTAAAGACCCTTGTCACTACCCTGAAGATACGGTATGCTGTAATCTGTTAACGACCAGGGTGATTAGCTCATTTGGCTAGAGCGCTTCCTTGACGTGGAAGAGGTGAGAGGTTCGAATCCTCTATCGCCCACCAGTTTTGCATTTAAACCAACGACGCTTCGCTCGCGTCCACGGTTGATACTAAAAACGACCGCTGTAGAGGCGGTCGTTTGTTATTGCTGTCGCTGCCAAGCAGTATTTTTCAGTCGCTCGACGTACGCCCGGTGGTCGATAAGTCGCTGGGAACGCAAGTAATCGGCCATAAGAGTGAGCGCATTCCACCCATCCTCTACCCTGTCCGAGCGGTCGAAAATCATATGTCCGCTGCCCCCGTGACGTGTTACGAGGTGATACATCATATCTCGGTTGCGTCGCATCTCCTCGAACTCTTCGCTCACTTCAATCTGTGATTCGTGATACATAATGGAGACGACGTGGCTCGCATACTTAGCTATCTTGGCTTGCTGACGGGTAAAATAGCTCCCCTGCACAATCCAGCTACCAATGCTGAGGTCTTCAGGATTGGTAATTTCATCTGGGGTGATAACCCCGACAGGGTGATGAAATGGCTCACATTGCGGCGGCACATCATTCCAAAGGTTGGCCAATTCAGCAGCGAACGCGGTTCGTTCGCAGTCCAGCCCACCGGCCAGTACAATTCGTGGCATAATGCCACAGTTATATTCCTAAATGTAGGTTTGGTCAATATAGCACCACCCAATGGTGTTGCCATTCGGGTTGCCGTATTCGTAAATCAACGGGTGCCCTGTTTCTTGGAAGTGCTTGAGCGCATGCTGCTGTGGCGAGTCATCGGAACAGCCAACGTGGCCACAGAGCAAACAGATACGGAGCGCATTCCAATGAGTGTGCTGCTGCTCGCACTCGTAACAACCTGCACTGGATGGAATTACCCGCTGGGCCATGCTAAGGTGGCTACAATCGGGCTGGGCCAATGCGTGGCGGAACTCCTGTTCGGCCGTCATTTCTGATTGGACCGCGCTCGGGCTGGAGGGCGCCCGGCGACGCCACCATATCAGACCAAACACCGTAGCTCCCACCAGCAACAGAACCAGGAGAATAACACCAATGGTGCCCCAGATGCTCGATTGCTTTTCGCCGAAGGCTGCAAAGCTGGTAGCACCGCTCAGCGAGAAGCTCATTACTTGTTTTTCTTGGTCGTATTTAGCCTTGGTAGTTTTCCATGTGCCATTCTTGAGCGTGCGTGCCGTTACATTCGTATATCCATCAGACACCGACGACAACTTCATTGTTACCGGTATGGCCGTATCGAAGTCGGCAACCACGTCACCTTCTTCCGTTACACAGACCAAGTCGTACGGGCCAAGTACCAAGCTCTGCCCCTTTGGCATTTCACTGCCCTCAGTGTCGGATGTAGTGATCGTACAGCTGTAGTCGCCGTCAATGGCACCATTGGGGATTTTGGCAGTCACACGCCTATCATCGCTTGTAACAGTGTTTGAGGTGCTCTTGAAGGCCTCTGTAGTCGCTTGTGTAGTGGCAGCGCTCGATTTCTGCCCGTCTTTGCTTACGGCCTGTAATTGGTAGTAGTACGTGGACGAGAAGTCTGCACCTTCATCCTTGTAGTTGGTCTGCGTGGTATTGGCGATCTCTTCCCAGGTAGTACTGTCGGTTGAACGACTAATGAGATAGTGGTCGGCATTGGTTGCCGGATCCCAGCTCAGAACTACTACTTTACTGGAAGCAATGTCAGCCGAGAAGTTCTGCGGAGTACTAGGAGCTAAGGTTTTGGTTGCGCCGTTGGTAATTGGCAGGCTCTTCGTGCCATCGCCACCGGATGAGGTAGTACCGCCACCTCCGCCTGAAGAAGGGCCGGATCCGCCAGAGCCACCGCCTGACGATCCTCCGCCACCGCCACCACCGCTCGTTGGTGGGCAAGCCGGCGTAGTGAGTGACTGTACGGCCGTCTCTGGTCCGCTTTGACCGTTGGCGCTCGCTTTTAGCTTGGCTTGGTACAGCGTATTACAGTTACCGTTGAGGGAATACTGGGTGCCCGAGGTGGTATATGTTGTATATGCACCCCCGTTAGCACTAATGTACAAGATATACGATTCAGTAAATGATGTGCCCGCCTTCCAGGCCATGTCTATTCGATTGCCAACGCGGCTGTAACTAATCCAGGTAGCAGTCGGGCATGTTGGCGTAGCTTTAGCGGTTTTCCAGTCGCTCTGGGCGCCACCATTTGGCCCCGCGGCGGCTACCTTAAAGGTATACTGCTCGCCGCATTTTAAGCTTGTGGCACTAAATTGCTTGTTATTGGTAGTCCACTGACTAACTGTCGTGCTCCCAAGGAGCGTTTCGCCCTTCCAGTGGTCGCGCGTCCACCCATCCCAGGTAACCGATACGCCGTAATTACGGCCGCCGCCTGGAGTAGCCTGGACGTTTGAGACCGATGGAGTTCCCGCATCCGCAAAAATGCCCGGCACCATTAGCGCGCCGAGGCTGACACAGACCATGACAATAGCTGCAGCGGCAATGCCGCTACTCTGTAATATGCCTTGGAACGGGTGTTTTTTTGTTTTACGGGGCATAGGCGACTGTCCTTTGTCCTTACGTCTCTACGATACATTCATCAGGGGTTAAGCGCAAGCGCCTACCCTGTTGGGGGACTTGACTTACATGGCTGTTTCGCGTAGTATTAATGGGTTAAACGAGACGATAACGGAGTTTTGAGTATCGCTAAATCAAGCGCGCTCGATGCGTTCCCGCTGTTCTACGAAGAAATGGCTTCTTCGCTACCAACAGCTCGCATCCGTCGCGCCCGCCCAAGCAACAGCTAGTAGGCGGAATATAACGTAGATATACCCTTAAGTGCCTGGAACGCTTTGTTCCAGGCACTTTTGTTTTCGTCATTTTCCCCACCTTTCCACTCACTTATCCACTTGTATTTTTAATAGCTGGATGACAATATGTAGACATGGTTTGTTACACATGTGGAGGCGATACAGCCGTTTTAAATTCCCGACCCCAGAAGCGCTCCAATCAAGTATGGCGTCGGCGGCGGTGCACGTTGTGCGACACGCTATTTACTACCACCGAGTCAACCGACTACACTAAGAGCCTGCTGGTTCGCACCGGCGCCAGTAAGCAACTTGCGCCCTTTGAGCGTGACCGCCTTTTTTTGAGTTTGTATAAAAGCCTTGGCCACCGCAGCACAGCACTAACCGACGCCGGCGGCCTATGCGCAACTATTATTGCAAAGGTTGCACCGTCTGCAACAAATAATGTGGTCGAGACCCAGCGCATCATTGAAACGGCCTTAGTAGCCCTAAACCGCTTCGATAAACTAGCAGCTCAACACTACGCCGCCTTCCACAGCAAAAAATAATAAATCTTTGCAGCCGTTTTGTGTCTGCAAAGATTTATTATTTTTTGCGACTTGGGTCGGCGGCAGTACTAATTGTCTTGCCGGTCTTGGTAATAACAGCCTTTTCGGTCACATCGAACTTGCTAATGTACCAGCCAAACATAAGGCGGGTTTGAGAGTACAGAGCTGCAGACGCACCGTAGCCAATCGCAGTTAGCGGCGCTACAGCCCACTGTAAGAGCATTAAGACCGAGCGATGCCGCTTGTAGCGAGCCGGACGCGGTGGCAGCGTAACGAGTGAAACGTACACCGAGATCAAGAGGAAGAAGATGCCGACGCGCTGAAAAGTACTCACCATATTTGGCAATATAAGCGCGCCATACAGCTGCGGCTGTACCAGCGGCGGGATGAACGCCGCACCGAATACTAGTACAGTACCGGTCGCCCACGTGACGTGCCCCTCCAGTGAGCGCAACAATTTAGTGAATGCATCCCACTTAGGAACCGCATTCTTGGTCCAGAAAGCCTTGTCGGCAATATACGCGATGTCTGAAGCACCATATGTCCAACGGCGCAGCTGAATGAACTGGGCCTTCAGGGTGCGAATGTAGCCGTCGGCCAACACGGCATCTTGGTAAATTGGAATAAACACTGGGTACACGCGGTAATCGCCGTCATAACGGAAATACGAACGCCAAAAATGGTGGCCATCTTCTACAATCGTGCGCACACTCCAAAAGTCCATATCAATCAGCGCTTTCATGCTCTGCGCATGGGCCGAGAAGTTTCGTTGCAAGTGTGGGCGCTGTGTTAAGACAAAGTAGAATAAGGTGTTACCCGTGGCAATAACACGCATGAGGGTTGGCGCATCCCAAATATTGTTCGTGAACATAGGGATAGGTTGGTACGAGGCTTTGAGCGGGTCAGGCGCTACGCAGTATAGGTAACTAACACTTGCAAAGTACTGTTTGTCTGGACGGTTGTCTGCATCCAGCGTCGTCACAATCACATTCGCCGGGTCAATTTGTGCTTTCTCTAGGTATTTTTGCAGTTCACGGCCGGCACAGGTAACATTACCGCCCTTACCTATAACCTCTCCCGGTATATTTGGTGGGTGTTTAACTGCCATAGCATGGTGGAAGCGATCCCCATATAATTTGAGTAATTCTTGTACTCGCTCTTCGGTGGCTTGGCCAGCTCGACCTTCATAAGCGAACACTAGGATCATTTTTTTAGGATCATACGTGTTGGCAAGCACAGCCTGAATGGTCGGTTCGAGCACTTCCCGGCTCTCATTTACGGTTGCGATGATCACGGCGTGCATGAGGTCACTTGGGCGGTACACTTTATCAAATGTCTTTACCCGCGCCATGTTTTCGAAGTGCCACTTTGGGCGCTCTATTTCCTTCTCCGTGGCTCGTCCGATCTCGACGTCCTCAAGCAGCTCGGCCCAATCCAGGCGCATGTGCTTTTTATGGGTCATGTAGCCGGCAATAGTGCGCAGCGGCCCCGCAACAGAGGTTCGCACAAAGAATATAAGCAGGTATACCAAAATGAATGGCACTGAAAGTGGCACCGGTTTACCACCAATATTGATAATGACAAAGCTCAGTAGCAATGGCATGAGTAGCAATACGTAGCTGCAGGCACCCGGTAAAATCTCAAAAAAGCGGTAGTGCCCCTTACGATCTTTCTCGTATGGTATTTCTAAGTCGGTCATCTTAGTGCAGGGCCAATAGTGCGTTACTAATAATAATTGTCAGCAACAGCAACAGAATGCCTATAGATAGGATGGCAAGGGATAGATATCGGTGAATATTATAAGTGCGCAAGCTTAAGACGGTATGTACGACCAACACTAGAAATGCAAACAAAATAAAGCTGAGGATGTCGCCCACCCCGCCTGACTGGTACGCATTAATACCAAGTGATGAGCGGTATTGCACTATGTAGCTACTACCATGTCCGGCGCTCAAACGCACTAGCACCGAAACAACCGTCACGAATACCAGGAAAACGTTGATGCTCAGCAGCAGCAAAATGAGATGATCTTGGAAATACTTCTTTGGCGTCGCCATATCGTTAGGCCATATTGTAGCATTTTTAGAGCGTGCTTAGTACTCCTTGGCGCCTTCGGCCGTGCGCTGCTATAATAGCCCGGTACTTTTTAAAGCAAGTGCCACCTTAGCTCAGTTGGTAGAGCGACGCATTCGTAACGCGTAGGTCGCCGGTTCGATCCCGGCAGGTGGCTCCAAACCTTAGCTGCGGGTGTCGTATAACGGCTATTATATGACCTTCCCAAGGTTGAGACAGGGGTTCGACTCCCCTCACCCGCACCATATTCAGATCATGGAAGACGACAACGAACTACTAGATATAGTGACAGCCGATGACCAGGTCATCGGAACTATCGTACGCGGCGATTACGACCGGCTCGTAAATGAAAACCTAGGCTATTTGCGCGCGATTGATATCCTTTTAGTGAACAGTAACGGCGAATTGTGGATTCCGAAACGCCCACCGCACAAAAAAATTGCCCCCAACGGGCTCGACTACAGCTGCGGCGGCCATGTTGCCAGCGGCGAGACCTACCTTGAATCTGCCCTGCGTGAAATTGATGAAGAGCTCCAGCTAAAGCTGTCGGCCGAGGACCTGGAGTTTGTAAAAATGTTCCGCGACGATGACATCCATTACATCCGCGCCGTCTACATCTACCGCTCCGATGAAGTACCCCAGTATAACCCTGATGACTTCGTGTCGTGGGAGTGGCTCACCCCTGAAGCACTGCTCGCAAAACTAGACAGTGGCATCCCCGCCAAAGGTAGCATCCGACCAACCCTAGTCGAGCTACTAAGCCTTGGCATACTAAAATAGCTCCAGGGAGTTGCTTTACGAGCGATTCCTTGCTATGATTACCCCTGTTGCAAATGGCATGGGCTCGTAGTGAAGAGGCCTATCACGCCTCCCTGTCACGGAGGAGATCGCCGGTTCAAATCCGGTCGGGCCCGCCAAATTTAGCAGTCTCAACGACCTCCGTTATGGGGTCGTTTTTTTATTACTACATTGGTTATCCCGAGACTTTACTTACCGCCACGATGGTGGTATTTTTAAGCCAACCTTTGTTGAGTCTTGGGATTCCGAAGGCGTTATTTAATAAGCAGGAAAGCACTTGGGATGGACACCGGAATATGTACCTCGCGTAAATATTCCAGTGACCATCCCATCGATGGCTCACCCAGATGAACGCAACACCCACGGCCGTCAGGTCTGGCTTCTCTGAAGCCCACGCAACACTTCGACGCGCACGATCACGCCGCACAACCACGGCCGCAAGGTCTGGCCACATGGCCCACTGCAGTACACACCGCAACACCACATCCCGACCCCTTCGGCCGGCGCCGAGACGACAACGCTGCTCGGCGTCGTCTCGCTACGGAGAACAGGTTGGGCTGCCTGCGCCTAGGGTTTGGAGGGGTCCTCCCGGTGCGGGCAGCCCAGCCCTCGATCGACCCGGCGGGGTCTGCGTTGGATTTTCGACACGTCCCCCGTGGTCGCTCATCCTATACGCGGACCTCGTCGGGTCCCTCAGTCTCCCCCCATGCCACCGCTTTCCTGCTTAATCTTCACCCCTATTTGATCATTTAAAAAACGCGTCCTCGTCAGGGCGCGTTTTTGATATGTCCGCAGCTAGAGACTATTCATTCATGTCTCGGCCGGGGCGGCCTGGGCCATGGCCCAGCATGGCATATTGCATGTCGATGTTGTTGTCGTCTGCCCAGTCGCGCAGCGCGTCCATCTTATCCTTAATCTGGCTCCTCACGTCATCGCTGAGATTGTGCGGATCGGTGTCGCCGCGCAATGTCTTAATTTCGTTCAGAACAGAGGTAACATGGTCGGCTTGCGCCTGCGTTAGCTTGCCGGCAGAAACAGCGTCAGCTAACCTTTGTTTTTGTTCTGCTTCGCGATCGGCTTCATGAGCCTTGCGGTCGGCATCGAACACCGCTTGCACATCGGCCTTATTCAGGTTAAACTTGCTGGCAATTTTGTCGACAATTGATGTATCACTCGTCGAACTATTTGTGGATGTAGCTGCCGAGGCGACGCCGAGCCCTCCCACTCCGCCGACTACTGCCGTAGCCACCGCTGCTCCAACGAGCAACTTACGCCTTACGTTCATCAATTCGTCTCCTTACATTACGTTGCTATTCCAGCCATTCGCATGCACACTGTTTGCGGGCCAGCCCGCCTGGGTGAGCTTCTCATGTGATGAGCCGTGGTCCTCAAGGGACAAGCGCCACTATGCGCGCCGAATATGAAAATCTGCTGAGCCTCTGCTCAAAATCTCCACCCCTGTAACCAACGACGCTAAAGCTTGCATTTTTTGATGTTTTATGTTAGTATTTGTACATGCCCTCACCTCAGATAGAACAATCACCGCAGCCCCTCCCAACAGGCGTTTCTATGCTGAAGGCCTTTACAAGCGCCGAAGGTGAGCCGGGCAACCCCGAGTTGACCTACCCCCTGTTAGACACTATCGCTCAAGAAGCCCATACCAAAGAAATGCCATTACAGCATGCTTTTTACTCGGCCGAAGAGGGTTCATTAGAAGAAGAAAAACTGGCCCGCTCCCTAGCCATGGGCTACATGGTACTTACGGCCGACCAACTGCATAAAACTAAGCCCGAACACCAGATCTTGTTATCTGACCGCTACACCACACACACCAGTGAACTATATGGCACCCCTGAAGAGCACGTTGCAAAGCAGCTCGTTGAACAACAGGCTCACGCCTTTCGCGCTCTCGGTACCAACCCACACGTAGATCAGAACACCTTGAATAATTTCTTAGGCACTTTGGAATCTATGAGTGCCCCCGAATCAGGTAGCAACACAACTGAGTTTAGTGAAGTAGCGAGCCAGCTCAAGGACGTTCTGTACGAACGTTTCGGCGAAGCGCTTGCCGTATTTGACGCCGTTGAGAGCTCAGACCAAGAAGCCGTCACACCGGAAGATGCCGCCAGTCTGTTTAACGAGGCGATCGCCCAGCTTGCCGAACAAAATCCGGCATGGAGCGATTGGCACGCCAAAGTCGCTGCCGGCGAAGGTATGTCGACTGTTGCTCGTGAGCAGTATTTTAAGATTGGTACGCGCGGCAACTATCAAACCAGCCGCCTAAAGGCCCTGTTTGGCCACGAAGTATTAGTCCACGGCCTCCGCTCAATAAACGGCCATGAAACCGGCGATAATCTCATGCAGTTTGGCCTGCCGGGCAACCTTGACCTTGAAGAGGGCCTGGGCACCATGGTTGAATACGCCCTTACCGGCGCTATCCCTGACAAGAATATCGACCGTTACATTGATGTGTCCCTCGCCCTTGGTCAAAATGGGCGCCCTGCCCTAACTCGCCAGCAGCTCCATGAACTGCATACACAGCGGCTAGTTCTCCGACAACAGGCTGCTGGCAAATCGCCCGACTACGACAAGCTTGCAAAGGCAGCATGGAATCATGTAGATCGCATTTACCGCGGCTCACTCGGCACTGAAGTAATCGGCGTTAACACTAAAGATATTGCCTATTATCAGGGCTTCTTAAAGGCCGCCACCTACTTAAAAGAGGAGTTGGCATCCAAGGACATGACAACTGTTTACGACTACGTCATGTCGGGATGTTTCGACCCGAGCGACGATCGGCATCGTGCTTACGTTCAGAGCCTGTATAATTAGCTCTTATGAGCCTACTTCAAGCAGTTATCTTCGGCATTATCGAAGGAATTACCGAGTTCCTACCAATTTCTAGCACTGGCCACCTGACAATCGCCGAAAAGCTCATGGGCTTTTCAATCGACGACGCGGGAGTAACCGCCTTTACCGCTGTCATCCAAACTGGCGCGATACTGGCTACTGTTATTTATTTCCGTAAAGATATCGCCCGAATTATCTCTGCCTGGGTACGCGGATTATTCACACCGAGCGTACGCGGCACGCAAGATTATCGCTTTGGCTGGGCAATTCTACTCGGTTCTGTGCCAATCGGTATTGCCGGTTTACTGTTTAAGGACCAGATCGAAACTACGCTGCGGAGCCTGTGGTTCGTGGCTGTGGCCCTGCTCGTATGGAGCGGTGTGATGTGGTTTGCAGACCGCGCCGCCAAGCAGACGCGTCACGAAAAAGATACGACATGGAAAGATACACTGATCATCGGCATCGTGCAGTGCTTAGCGCTCATTCCAGGTGTTTCGCGCTCTGGCGCCACTATGTCGGCTGGTCTGCTACGCGGCTTTGACCGTGTAACCGTGACGAAACTATCGTTTTTCTTGTCTATTCCTGCCCTGTTAGCGGCGGGCTTATTGCAGGCCGTTACTGAGTCCGACAAGATTGCAAGCAGTGTTGGTTGGGGTCCAACCATCGTTGCTACTGTGGTCAGCTTCTTTGTAGCCTATGCTGCTGTTGCCTGGTTGCTGAAATACGTTGCCAAGCACACGTACGCCCTGTTTATTGGGTACCGCGTGGTGCTTTCGTTGGTGCTTATTGTGCTGCTCGTTACTGGCGCCGTTTCAGCGACCTAGACTTTAATGAAGTCTTTGGGCTGCTCTTTGGCACGCAGTGGCGCAATGTAGTCTTCGATTGGCTTGAAGTTAAAGACAATGTGCGAGGCCTGGATCTTGCCGTCCTGCACGCCATTCACTTTGACTATTTCTAGGCTATAGCCGGTGTTAATTATGTCGGAAGTTTGGCCTGGCTGTAGCTTGAAGAGCTGGTCCATGACGGCCGCCGGGATGTCTGCATTGTTGCGGTCGATCGCAGCTGGGTACTGGCCACCGCTGGCTTTTGTAGCGTCATCTTCCGAGACTTGGCCGGCGAGCGTAGCGAAGTCGGCGCCGCCCTTTAGTTGCGCGATAGCGCTGTCGGCATTGCTGGTAGTTTCGGTGTCGAGCTTGGCGACTACTGCCTGGGTGAGCATTTGCTGCTTCAGGGATCGCTTGAAGTCGTTTTCGTCCCAACCCCAGAATTCGTTCAGCACTTCGCGGAATTCGTTTTTACTGGCACCGAGGCGGTTTTGTGCGCGAACAAGCTCAACCTGGTCATTTACCTGGCGGTCGCTGACGCGAACGTGGTACTTCTTGGCGAGTTGCTTAACGTACGCGTCGTTGGTAACCTGTGCGAGGGCCTGCTTTTTGTAATTAGTGAGCTGAGCCTTGTCTTCGCCATCAAAATTAGCCTCTTGTTGCGTTGTGTAGTAGTGGATATAGCGACGTAGCTCAAAGAGATAGCTATTGTAAGACACCCAAGAATTTCCGACCTTGGCAACTGGGAATGGGATAACCTTGGTAACGCCATACAAGAAACCTGAAGTTGACTGGAAGCGGTACAGTGAAACGCTGACGTAGGCCATAAAAACAACCAGAGCCACGACAAAAATAGTGCTCGATATAACTACTACACGGCGGCGAGAGTGCTTGAGCGGATAAATATATTTACGAGCACCGGCCAGCACGTCTTCGCGGTGCTCGGCGACAGTCTCGTTGGTAATATTAGGAACGTTGGCAAACGCCTCTTTGGCGCGCTCTTCAGCGGCCGGACGGCGCTTAAAAGGCCGTGGAACCTTTGGTATTCGTTTATTAGTCTTCATCAATTACTTTATTGCCAGCTTGTGACGCCTGGACAGCGTGCTGCATATTGGATATTTCTTCCTCGCGCAAAATACCGATGATCCGCTTTTGGATCTTCGCGGGGTGGTGTAACTCATGAATAAGTATGTCCCCAATGTATGTCTGCACTTTCATTGTACCAAATCCAAGCAGTGTTGCCTGCAGGCCAGCGACTTCATAGTTCACTGACTGAATGTGTTCAAGGCCAACATCCGCCACTGATCGGTGGAATAATCCCTTTTGCGTGATCTGTATAAATCGCTGGTTCGTGACGATAAACACGCTGAACCACCAGCTAATGAAGCTTGGCGCGATCAAAAGCAGCGACAGCGCAATGCTCCCCAGCATATACACGAAAAACATCCCTGTACTGGGAAACTTCGATGGGTCGTTTTTATAGACAATAGTTAGCGCCAGAACATAGAGTGGTCCAGCCAGCATCCCAATACCCCACCAAATAATCCCTTTGCGCATGACAATTGGATGCTTGCGAAAGACGTAGAGCACCTCTTCGTCGTCGAACTGATCGGCAAAGTATTTGGCGTGCTGGTATTCGCTGTTTGTTTCGGCGTTTTGTTCAGCCATAAGCAGTATTGTACCACTGTTTAGACAGTGGTGCCCCCGAACGGATTCGAACCGCTAGCTTCTCCTTAGGACGGAGTTGTTTTATCCATTGAACTACGGAGGCAAGAAAGAAGTGTAATAAAAATGTGTTTACATATTTTTATTACCTTCGACGCGCCTTTGATTTGCTGCAGGCAAATCAGGGGTGATGACCGCCAGAGCGACCACTCTAGCATTGTACAGGATTACAGCCACCCAAACTTCTGCAAGTCTTTTACAGCATAGTCGGCCAATGGCATTTTAACTGCCTCTTCCCTGGTAAACCAGCCAAAACCAACTAATTTCGCGGGGTCCTGAATCGACGGAACTTCTTTGGTGGTTGCGCTAAAGATCTTAGCCTCCCAAGCATCACCATTACTATCGGTGATTGATTCGAACTCACCTATCACCTCACCAAGCTCGACGTGAATACCAAGCTCTTCCATAATTTCGCGGTGTGCCGCTTCTTTGTAGGTTTCACCAGGCTCTAATTCCCCGCCTGGACCTTCCCAGCGATATTGTTCGTGACGGGCGCCGGGGCCACGCTGGGTGAGCAAGATTTTAGTGCCATCTTCGTTGAAGATATAGACGCCAACGCCTTTGGCGAGGGTTTTAGTTGCGTTCGTGCGATTCATACAGGTGCATGTATTCGCTCTTGTCGTACTCAAACAGCTCGTCCTTCTCGAAGAACAATGCTACCTCACGCTCGCCGCTTGCCTTGGAGTCGGAAGCGTGAATCAGGTTGCGGCCAACACCGATGGCCAAATCGCCACGGATGCTGCCAGGAGCTGCCTGACGTGGATTGGTGGCGCCAACGATAGTACGAACAGAATCGATACACTCAAAGCCTTCCCAGGCCATAAGCACGACCGGTGAGCCCTTCATGAACTCTTCGAGGCCGGCGTAGAATGGCTTCTCGACGTGCTCTTCGTAGTGGGCGCGCAGAATAGCTTCGTCAAGGCTAGCCATTTTCATACCAGTTAACTTAAGGCCCTTGGACTCGAGGCGCTTGATAATTTCACCAACCAAACCGCGCTGTACAGCGTCTGGCTTGGCGATAATGAGGGTTCGTTCCATGTGTGGGAAAAATCCTGTTTACGTTTCCCCTATTCTAACAGAGATACCGCTGTTAGACCAGGGATGTATAATAAACATATGCAGTTTGCAAAAGCCAAAACCGATTTTCTGGAATACCTCGAAATTGAACAAAACCGGTCGCAAAAAACTATTCAGAATTATGATCATTATCTAACTCGCTTGGTCGACTTTGCCGGCGACATTGAAGTGAAAGATATTGACGGCGAACTAATCCGCAAATGGCGCTTGTGGCTCAACCGATTGGGCACCAACACCTCTGATGAGCTCAGCAAAACCACGCTCAATTATCACTTGATTGCCCTACGCAGCTTCTTAAAGTTTTGCGCCAAGCGTAACATCCCAGCCCTAACCGCCGATAAGATTGAGCTGGCCCGCACTAAACGAAAACAAGTAACATTTTTGAGCGAAGATGAGCTTAAGCGAGTGTTTGAGCAGCCCGACCTCAACACCCTTCCCGGCCTGCGCGACCGCGCTATTTTAGAACTGTTATTTAGTAGTGGCCTACGTGTAAGTGAGCTCGCCAACCTCGACCGCGACCACATTAACCTCAAGCGCCGCGAATTCATGGTCCGCGGTAAGGGCCAAAAAGACCGCCCTATATTTATTAGCGAAGACGCCGCCGAATGGGTACAACGCTACCTGGACAAGCGCGATGACAACACTAGGCCGCTTTTTGTGCGCTACAGCGGCACTAAAAAGGTTGATATGAGCGGCAACTTCCATCGACTAACTGTACGTAGTGTACAGCGCCTGGTGGCCCGCTATGCGCTCCTCGCGGGCATTACTAAGCACGTAAGCCCCCACACGCTGCGACACTCCTTTGCCACCGACTTACTCATGAACGGCGCCGATTTACGCTCCGTGCAAGCCATGTTGGGCCACAGCAACATCAGCACCACGCAGATTTACACGCACGTCACCGACCCACACCTCAAAGAGGTGCATCAAAAGTTTCATAATCGTAACTCGAGCTAGCTACTAGCAGCCGCTGAGCGGGTAGCCCGGGAAGGTTGTGAACTGCTTGCACATCGAGTCTGTGCTCTGGATGCCGTAGTCGGGGTGTAAGCCGTCGCCTGCGAGCGGTACGCGTACCTGAACACGGCGCAGAACGTCCTGGGCACGACCAGTGGCGTCTATCAATACCTGGGCGCCGACTAGTTTTAAGTCACCGCTGTCGCCCTTGGCCACAACTGACAATGAGGTCTCTCGGTATAGCGTCGAGACACGAGCGTAATATTTGGTTGCCGACATACCAGTAACGGTAATGGTGCACTGTTCGTCGCTGCAACTGGCCACTGGACGTGCGCCCTGGTTGGCGCTCCCACCCAGAACATTAGACCCCTTGGTGTACGCTACAGTCTGGGTATTTGAGATGTCGCGTGCCGGGTTGATAAAGGCGGTAAACATACCCTGCATCATGGCACTTCGACTGAGATCACTTGCGGGGACTAAATCGATTCGAATAAGACCATACCCCTTGCAAGGCCAGGCAGTAGCAGCCGGTAGCGCTGCAGGAGCTGACGTGGAGCTGGAACATCCAGTGCGCGGTGCATCCGCGGTTGAAGGTGTCCATGAGACTTCCAGGCTCTTGATAGTGGTGCCATCCGCATCAATTGGAAATACTTTTGAGCCCGCCGACGGAGACAAATCGTATTTCAAAGACTTTGGCGAGCCGCTCACCAGCAAGCATGAGATGCTCGTGCTAGTTTCGCTGTTGATAGCCATCGGCAATTGGGTGGTCGGGTAATCGGGATCGGTGGTACCGCTATTACAGATCGTCTTGTCTTTAGGAACTTCCCCGTTAGCAATCCATTTATCCTGAATATACGTACGGGCAGCGTTGATACCACTTTCGGCGGCATAAAACGCTTGGCTGCTGAGCTGGTTGTCGAGTGCTTGTCGCTGCTCGCGGCGGATAATCTGCGCAAAACTCAATACGGTAATAGTTATGATAAGCATGATAATAACGGTAACCGTTATGGATACCATGCCTCTTTCATTCGTTTTTGTGGTTATCATTCGACTAGTCGCCTTTTTACTATTGTACTCAATTCGCTAGCAGCACAAAACTGAGTTCCGCTGCGGATGTTTTTACAGGATAGGTTGTGGGTGCCAGCAAGTGCATTGCGGTCCTGCTGATTGCTTTCGTCCCACCCCTGGGTAGAGGCACAATCATCTTTACCGCCTGAATGCGAAGTGGGGTTGCAAAGCAAATCGCTGTCGCCATATACGACACGTACGGTTACACGGTACGAGTCCGGCGCACCAGAGGGTTCTACCACCAGGTTAGCTAGTCGCATTTTATCGCCCAGCAACTCATTGCCGGAGACCGTGGCGGTATCCAAATTCTGGGCGACCGTCGATGTACAGCCGCTAGAAATTTCGTTGGCCACCAAGCCATGCTTACCGGGGCCTACTTGCTGGCCAAATTTAAAGCTGTAGTGTTTGGTTGATATGCAGACTGCCCGGCTGTCGTTTGAGTCGTTATCCAGCTCATTGCTGTAGGTCGACGAAGAAAGACCCACCACATCACCAACGTTAAATTGGATTGACTGTGCTATGTCGTCCATAACCGAGCGCGCCACTTCCTGTGTGCGAGCACTTGTAATGCCCTTGTAGTACAGCCGTCCAATCTGCGTAATAGCTGCAGAAACCGTTAGCAATACTACCGAGAATACGGCCGTAGCAATTAGCAACTCAATAATGGTAAAACCTTCGCTTCGAGACTGTCTCATGGTTGGTACGCCCTATATGCTAACGTTACATGATCATTACCGTTGCCCGTCACGCTCGGCCAGGTTACAAACACCTTGAAGTATTTGACGGCGCCGTTGTTCGCATCGGCCGCGTTAGTAACATACTTAAAGGCTGTCAGATATTGCACCGAGCCGTCGCTAACACACGCAGGAGCATATTTATCTGGCGTGTCATCGGGGCTATTGATTGTTTGGGTTACAAATTCACCGGTATTCTTGTCAGCACAGTTATAGCCACTACTGGCTATTAAATCGGCGGCCTTGCTCGAGGCCATTAATGTCGTAATATATTCGATCTGCTTGTTAGCAACCTGGAGTGCCTCAGTGTGCTCTTGCGCCTGCCGAGCATTTGCCATTGTACGGTTTACTACCGTGTAGGAAGCGCCGAGTACGCCCGCGATAACAGTCATAGCAATCAGTACCTCCACGATTGTGTCACCGTTTTGTTTACGGAAAATGCCCATTAACAATTCCCCTCCACCACAGTGGTGTTAGTAGAAAAACGACTGCTCTCGCCGCCAATAGATATAAGCGCATGCTGATCAGTACCGTTGCTCTGCAAGCATACATATACCCCGCCCTTCGGATTTGAGGTTATTAGGGCTGGGTTGGCAATGTCGCCAAGCTGCTGACTACCGCCGGGGCTGTCGTGGGTCTGGCCATTGAGGAGGCCAGTTTTAGAAACAATAATGTTGACGTCGGCACTGCCCGTCCTATTTGCTGCGTCCGTCAGAGCAGCAGCCTGGAAGGTGGTCATAAATGCAACGCTATCTATTTTTTTCACACCTACCGGGGTAGCTGAACAGGGATGGTCGCCGGCTGCAGTATTGTCAGAATAGATTACACAACCAACCGTTACCCCTCCAGCAAGCCGCGTGACTTCGTACGCATTGGGCGTAGTGGCGTGATCCGGGGTTTTGGCGATAGGAACTACCGATGAATCGGCATAGCTTTCTGAGTCGCCATTGGCAAAAACGCCATTTTTATACTGCGTTCCCACGAGTGGCACAGTCAGGTACTGACCCGCCTCATAGTCACTCATATTGAAGAGTAAGGCCTTACCAATGAAGAGGCATCCTTGGTTGCCGCCCTGGGTGTCGGTCGCCCTGGATTGAAGCTGGATAGCCCCGCCAACCACCTGGCAGTAAATCCGACCACCACCTTCGGTAATATTTGCGTAATAGCCATTGGAAACGTCATTTGCGATGTCATTGATGCTCGCCTCAAAATCGCGTACTGCCGAGGAAAATTCGGTGCGGTTTTGCCGACCACTCACAAAAGCCATGGCCGACACAAACATCGCTGCGCTGACTGCCAAGAAGATCAGCGTCTCAATAATGGTATAGCCCGCACCCTGGCCGCGCTCAGCCCGTTTCATATGGCCTCAGTATACCATAAGCACGTTGAATCCTACGAAGTTACGGCAGGTACAAAATATGCAGTTTATACCATTCAATAATCGACGCACCGAACAGCATGACAATCATGGTCGAGACGATAAGAAATGGCCCAAACGGAATGCGGCTCGTCACGGCAAGTTTCTTCGTAAATAATCCTGGCAGCGATGCCGCAACACCGAGCAGCGAAGCCACGAACAGCATCAAGAAAGCGAGCGAAGGGCTGCCGAGAAGCAAGCCAATGGCATACCCAAGCTTTACATCCCCGCCACCGATCCACTTCCCTTTCGACACTTGGAATAGTACGTAGAAAATACCGCCAGCAATCGCCAGGCCCGCCGCCGCACCAAGAATAGCGTGCAGACCACCATCAAACACGAAGGCGACGACCAGCATTTGTAGCACGCCGAGGCCAATAAGCGGAAAAACAACCTTGTTGGGCAAGAGCATCCAGCGTAAGTCATACACGAACAGTGCTACCAGGCCAACGACAGCCAGCAGCCAGCAAACCAACAGGAATATTCCCTCTGCATCGAACGCAAACGGCCAAAAGACATACGACAGAACAAATAGGAGCGGCATAGCCACCTCTAAAATCGGCTCCTGCCAACCAATGGGGTGTTTACAGTATCGACAGCGCCCACGAAGCGTTATCCAGCTGACGAGCGGTATTAGATCCTTTGCAGCTAACGTGTGTTGGCAATGCGGGCACATAGAGCGCCCTTTGGTGATAGACAGCTCTGCAGGCTTAGCGGCCTGCTTTTTGACTGGCAGGCTCTGCTCGTGCAGACGCCACACGAGAGCGCCGGTAAAACTGCCTAGACACAGCCCTAGAACGATTAACTCAGCAATAAACATTACCACTATCGTAACACACAAAAAGAGGCCCCTGAGGGCCCCTTTTTGATGTCAGGCGGCTAGACTAGCTGCTTTGACACTGTAGTTGGCCGTTACCGCTGTTGGCTTCAACCACGTACACAACGGCGATACTTCGTACGCTACTCTTTGTTGGCGAAGCGGTTGCGCTCGTACACTTGTAGCCAGTCACTACTGTCACGGACTCAGTACTGACGTTAGCCGTGCTGGTAGTAGCAGTAGAGGCTACGACAGTCGCGGTGTAGGTAGCTGGGTTGGCAGCCACGTACAGCTTGTTGGTGGTGTCATAAAAGCCAGCCTTAAAGTTACCACTAAAGTCTGTAGGCTGTGTTGGCATTGTGCCACCACTGTTGTTGATATATTCCTGTACGGCACCCAGCATTGAAGAAACGTCGTTCTTACGTTGTGTGTTGCGTGAGTTACGTTGCAGGTTTGGTACGGCCAAGAATACGACCAGCATGATCAAACCGGCGATTGCCAGAACAATCAGGACTTCAATAATAGTGAAGCCTTCTTGTTTCTGTTGTTTTATTTTGTTTAGCATATGCAAATGCCCCCTTTGCATTGTATTAATACGCTTATGGTTCCAATAGTACTGCTTGCCTCTTAAAAAAGCAACAGTGTTTTAAATCACACTCTTTCCTGCCAGCCCATACACTGGCAGCAGCACTGCAGCAACGATAATGAAGGCGAACACGCCGAGCACTACCATTAACACAGGCTCAATGATTGTTGAGATGGATTTGATCTGTTCGTCGACCTCCCTTTCGTAATAGGAGGCGGTCTTTACGAGCATATCTTCCATTGCTCCCGACTGCTCACCAATTTTCAGCATGTCAGGAACTAGTGGCAAGAAGTTAGGGTCGCCCTTTAGCGTTTCGGACAATGCCTTACCGCCCTTCACCTTCTCTGCTGCCCGGTGAATCGAATCGCTAATGTTGACGTTGTTAATGGCAGCGGCAGTAATTTCAAGTACTTGCAACAGTGGCACGCCACTAGAAATCAATGTAGCGCCCGTGCGGGCAAACCGTGCCATGTATAACTTGTTAAACAGTGGTGCAATCGGCCAAGCATGCATTTTGAGTGTATCAACAGTGCGCTTGCCAGCAATTGTGCGTGTCCAACGAGTCGTCAAAACGCCGGCAACAACAACCAGAACAATTACTATCCACCAGTAATTTATAATGGCGTGCGACACGGCAAGCAGTATTTTGGTTACCATCGGCAGCTCTGCTCCGGGCATACCTTCATACAACACTTCTACTTGCGGCAGAACTTTCACGATCATAAAGCCAACAACGGCGGTCATGACCACCAGCACGATAATCGGGTACACCATGGCACCCTTAACCTTGCCCATGATTTCGGCGTCTTTTTCTTGCTGCCCAGCCAAACGCTCTAACGTCTTGTCGAGCGTACCGGAGGTCTCACCGGCGGCTACCAGGCTGATATACACCTGGTTAAAGACCTTCGGGTGCTTCTCAAGCGCCTTAGAGAGCGGCGAGCCGGCCTCAACATCAGCAATGATACTCGTGATGACGGTTTTGAGCGGCTTACTCTGCGTCTGCTCAGCAACCGTTCGCAAGCTCTGTACAAGTGGTAGGCCGGCGTTAATCAGTGTTGATAGCTGACGCGAGAACAGAATCTTGTCCTTTGAATTGACCTTGTTGGTAAAGCCCTTAAACGGGTTGCTCGAACCAGTTACCACAATATCAATTGGCGTGTAGCCTTCCGTTCGAATTAGTTTCGAGGCAGCCTGGACGCTCTCGGCCTGGACTTCGGCTTTGATTTTTTTACCGGTTGCGGGATCCCGCGCCGTGTATGAATAGGAAAGCATGTTAGTTTCTCATCAACCTATCGAGTTCTTCTACATCAATTGCCACCGCACGAGCCTCTTCGTAGCTGATGGTACCTTCATGGATTAGGCGCACCAAGTGCTTGTCCATGCTCTGCATGCCGTATTCTGCACCCGTCTGGATGACTGCATCCAACTGATGTGATTTACCTTCACGAATAATGTTGCGGACTGCCGGTGTGCCAACCAGAATTTCTGCAGCAACAACACGGCCACCGCCAATGCGCGGTACCAGGCGCTGCGAACAGATCGCTACCAGGATGTTACTCAGCTGCGAGCGGATCTGGGGCTGCTGGTGCGGTGGAAATACGTCGATCATACGGTCGATAGACTGGGCAGCACTGTTGGTGTGTAAGGTTGCAAACACTAAGTGCCCCGTTTCGGCGATAGTAATAGCGCTGGCAATTGTTTCTAGGTCGCGCATTTCACCAATAAGCACAACGTCCGGGTCCTGGCGCAGTGCACTTCGCAGGGCTGCGCTGAAGCTATAGGTGTCGTAGTGTACTTCGCGCTGTACAATCACGGACTTCTTAGAAGTGTGGGTGTATTCGATTGGGTCTTCAATGGTCACAATGTGCTTACTCTGCTCATTGTTGATCTTGCTAATCAGCGAAGCGAGGCTCGTAGACTTACCGGAACCGGTCGGACCAGTAACTAACACTAGGCCGCGAGGGTAATCAGAGAACTTCGTGAATATCTCTGGCAGGCCAAGTTGCTCAACAGTCAAGATTTCGTTTGGAATAAGACGCAGTGCAGCGGCCAGATTGCCGCGCTCATGGAAGGCGTTTACACGGAAACGACCCAGCTCACCAAAGGAGAAACTGAAGTCGAATTCTTTATCTTTCAACAGGATTTGCTTTTGATCTTCGTCCAAAATGGCAAAAATCAGCGTCTCGACCACTTCATCGTTTAAGACCTCAGCACCAGAGACTGGCGTGAGCGCGCCGTCAATGCGCAGCATAGGTGGCAATCCCACCTGTAAGTGCAAGTCCGAAGCCTTCTTTTTAATGACTTCTTCCAGTAATATTTCGATTCGAGGTTGTCCCTGCATGCCCTACCCTTTTCTGCTTTTACGCGTTGTCCAGTGCAGCCACCCGGTTTACTTCAGCTAGCGAGGTGTAGCCCGCTAGTGCTTTAAAGTAGCCATCTTCACGCATGGTCACCATGCCTTGCGCTTGGGCCATCTTTTGGATTTCGGTCGAGGTTGATCGCTTGAGGATAAGATCTTGAATTTGCTCTGTTACCTCAAACACCTCGTACAGACCCATTCGGCCCTTATAGCCACCAGGTGTATCAGGACTGTCAACGCCCTTGTACAAAGTATAAGCGTTTTGATCTGCCAGTGGCAAGCTTTCGTACCCCAGGTCTTTGGCAGCCTTGGCGACATCTTCGGCAGTCCGCGGCAGTAAGTGGCCAATTGTTGAGTGTATGGCCTCTGTTTCGGGAGCGTCCGATTCGTACTCTTCACGCCCCTTCTCCGGAATGCGGCGAACCAAGCGCTGGCCAATCACCGTGTGTACGGTACTGGCAATCAGGAAGGGCTCGATGCCCATATCAAGCAAACGCGGCAGAATGCCGGCGGCCGAGTTGGTGTGCAATGTGCTAAATACCAAGTGACCGGTGAGCGCCGCCTGCACCGCCAACTGGGCAGTTTCTTTGTCACGAATCTCACCGACCATTACAACATCGGGGTCCTGACGCAGAATCGAGCGAAGGCCAGAGGCGAAGGTTAGGCCAACATCAGGATGTACCTGAATTTGGTTAACGCCGTCCATCTTGTATTCCACTGGGTCTTCCAAAGTAACAATGTTAATGGAATCGTTCTTGATTTCATTAATCAGCGCATACAGCGAGGTCGACTTACCGGAACCGGTCGGTCCAGAGGTCAGAATCATACCATTCGGGCGCTCAAGACCCTTACGAATCATGCGAAGCGACCGGCCGCCATAGCCCATGGTCTCGAGCTTGAGGGCAGTACCAGACTTGTCGAGCAGACGAATAACCACTTGCTCGCCCCACACTACCGGCGAGATAGCAATACGAAGGTCAATGTCCTTGTCTCCAACTTTTACAGTAAACTGGCCGTCCTGCGGAATGCGATGCTCATCAATTTTAAGGTTGGCAAGAATTTTAATGCGCGATACCAGCGGAGCCTCGGTAGTTTTGGGCAGCTTGAGGATTTCACGCATAACACCATCAATACGGGCACGGATTTTGAGTTCCTTTTCGAGCGGTTCAATGTGAATGTCACTGGCGCGGTTCTTAGCAGCATACTCAAGCGTAGCAGACAGCGCCTTACTGATTGGCGAGTCCTGCACAATAGTCTTAATAGCGGTGTTTGAGTCAACCGTCTTGAGGCCCGCGGCGTCCTGATCCGCGGGAGATACTCCCCCGCCCTCAGTAAATTCATTAATAACCCGCCTGTCGATTTTCTGCTCGTACTGTCGCAGTACTTGGCGGATGCTCTCCTCGCTAGCACTGTAAACCTTAAGCGGCCGGCCGATTTTGTTCGACAAGAAGTCCACGGCCTGGACATTATCGGCGTCCAGCATTGCGACCACCAGGCGGTGCTGCATTTCGCCGAGCGGCACAGCCATATAGCGTTCAGCGATCTCTTTTGGTAGCAACGCGAGTACATCCTCTTGGACGCGTGCCGTTTGCAGGTTAACGTACGGCACTTTAGTGACGGTCGCGATTGCCTTGGTAAGGTCTTCGTTAGTAACGGCGCCTTCCTGCACGAGCAGCGAGAAGAACGGTGTTTTGCTCTGGGAGGCTTTGTTCTTAAGCTCATCGAGCTTCTCCAGCGTTAACAGCCCGTCTGTAACGAGCTGCTTCTCAACTTGCGACCGGGCTGCATCCGATAGAACGCTCATGTATCACGTCCTCCGGCTACTGCGCTTGGGTAAACGGTGCCTGGTTAGAGTTGTCGCCAATACGGATAATCTGGGTTGGGTCAACGGATTGGCTGTTGAAGTAGTCTTTGCTCGGTTGTTCAAAGGTTGCCGAGATTGCGTCAACCGTTTCTGCTTTCTGCTGTTTGCCGCCGCCGTGACCGATTAATACATTCGAAGCCAAAGTTGCGACTACAATGCTAAATACCGCTACTATAGCGACCAATGCTAGATCTTTTTGTTTCATTGCACCACCTCGCTCTTAATCGTCAGCGTTTTCTCTGGCTGGTAATAGGTCTTCGCTGTGATACTGGTCGTCAGCTTAGCATCATTACCACTAATGGTGATCTGCTGAACATTAATTGGGCGGATAGAGTGCTGCAAGACGCTCAAAAAGTCTTTGGCGTTCTGTGGTTTTCCATCAAACGAGATTGTAAATGGCACTTCAACTGGTGTGGGCGTACTGCTGCTTCCACTCTGATTGAGTTCGTCGTCAGTACCGCCAATGTTCGTAATGGTTAAGCCGCTCGAGCTCATGAGCTTTTCGAGGCTGGTCGCCAGTGCTGGGTAGTCGTACTTGCTTGGCAGCGCGTCTAGTACGATCTTGGCGTTATCGCCATCGCGGTCACTGTTGCCAACCGTACTGCCGCCGATAATGTTCGAGTCGGTATTTACGAATCCTTTGTACTGCGAGACAAGCGTGTCACGAGCAGCCAAGTTAGCTTGCAGTTGCTTTTTAGCTTGTACTTTTTGGTTGATGACCTTGGCCTGGTAGCTGCGTTGGCTGAGTAGTGACTTGGAAGCAGTCAGTGCAAAGATTGAAATAAAACACGCTACCGACACGATGGTTACGATGTATAAGTTTGCCTTGCTGATTTGCAGTCGCTTCGATGAAAGTTCTATTTTTGCCATATCTATTGTCCCTTGGTGTTGGTTACGGGCTCAAATAACGCACCCGGCTTTTCAGTTTCAGAACGAGTCGTGATTCTTTCAGGCACCGTTAGCTCGACATCGGCGGTATTGCTAAAGATGACTGGATCAAACTTCAAGTTGATTGAGTAGCTAGCACCCTTGTCAGCACGGCCAAAGTTAGCCAACACAACTTCCGAGAATGCCTTGTGCGTCTGGCCATCTTGCTTGTACTCAGTGAACTTCAATGTGTCCACGTACTTGTTCACAAAGCTCAAGGAGCTGGCCGAGCCGGTAATAATAACCGTCTGTGCTTCGTAATCAATTGATAGAGTGCCAATACTGACCTCTGACGGCGTGACCTCTTCAATGTACGGGAACACACGGGTTACATCTGGTTTTTCTTCATGGAGACCTTTTAGTGCGCTCAGCTGGTTCTGCACGGTCAGAATCTTGTCTAGGTCAGGGGTGGCCTGCAGATCGTGGCTGTACTTGGTAATATCGGCACTCAAGTCACTCATGTACTTCTTCTGGAACACCAAAACAACCATCAACAAGATAACGAGGATAGCTACCGACACGATCGTAGCAGCCGATGCTATGGCGATGACCATGCGCTTGGTGCGCTCGGCCTTAATGTACTCCATTTTTACATCTGGTAAGAGGTTAAACTGGATCATTCGGCTCGCTCCGCAAGTCCAACGGCTACGCCGAACTGGTTAGAAATAGCAGATAATTCATCCTGGCGGTCAGACGAATACGCCACGCCGCGCCAGGCGTTACCAATCTCAATCTCAATACCAAACTTGTTGGCCAGGTAGTTCGGGAATGATGGGATGGTCGATGCCCCGCCAGTAACCACGATGCGCTCCAGCTTCGTGCCAGCATAGCGGGTAGTGAAGAACTTAATCGACTTATCGATTTCGCCCACCAGCAGGTCGACAGTGCCTAGAATCGCCTGATATACCTGCCCTTCCAGTTTGTCCTGAGTCATACCAAACTTGTAAATGAAGTGCTCTGCCTGATTGTCATCAACATTAAGGTTCTGGGTTGCCGCGCGCACAATTGCCTCCACGCCAGTTGGAATGGAACGGGTCAAACGCGGCGCGCCATTCATGCAAATCACCAAGTCGGTGGACTTAGCACCAATGTTAACTACCATTTGTGGAGCTGGCTGGCTTGGCGCCAGTAACGAGCGCGCCAAAGCCAAGTTGTCGGGCTCAAAAGCAATAACATTCAGGCCAATCGACTCCAGCATGTCGAGGCGCTTCTCGATGTAGTCGTTGGTTACACTTGTTAGTAGCAGTTCAACTTTGCTCTTGTCGGCTGGTGAGTCACCGAGCAATGCCCAGTCCAGCTTAGAGTCGGCAATCGGCGTTGGGATCAAGGAATCGGCTTGCAAGTAAATTGAGCGAGCCAATTCTTCCTGCGACAAGCGGTCAATGTCTACCACGGCGGTAAACACCTTCTGTGACGGCAACCCTACCGCTACATTTTTGGTGCTTAGCTTGGACTGTTCGAGCAGATTCTTGATAATCTGCATCAGTTTTTGTTGGTCGTTTTTGGAGTCGCTAACTGCGATGTTACTGTCAAGCGGCACGTAAGCGTATTTCACCAGTGACTTGGTGGCACCCGTACCACTCAGTTGTACGAGACGGACGGCGTTGGTGCCGATGTCCAGACCGAAAAAATTATTAACCCCACTCAAAATGCTCATGTTAATCTCGATTATAGCATAAGGGTTACGCTTGAAAGCAACCGTTTTTTAGAGGATTGGCGGCAAACTGCTAATCGAGTCGTACTTAGTCGATCCGGTAGCCGACGAGCTACGGATCCACACCTCTGGTGTGAAGTTGAATACTTCAGCAGCATGGTTACTATTACCGCAAGTTTGGGCATTAGTACCACCATCGTTTAGATTTGTAGGCTCATTCGCCTGCGAGAGGATGAGCGAACCACAATCACGTCCAAATTTAATCTGTTTCGCGGCAACGGCACCATTCACCACCAACTGGCGCTTACAGTTACTAGGCCCGCTTTGATAAGTAGTGCTGGGCAGTGTTGCCGAAGCGCCGCTTACGAACGCACAGGTATAAATATTGCCGCCAGCAGAAGAACTCGTAGGTATAGCTACGTATATGCCGTCCAGCTGCGTCACACTACTATCAATATAGATGTCCCCTTCGACTACAAGTTCGTACAGCGGTATCTGCGCCGACGAAGTGCGAGTCCCGCTATTGTAAGCAATATTGCCACTAATATAGGCATTACCCTTCACGTGCTTGATCTCTTTTGCGCCTACGCCAAGGGTGTGGCCATTAATTGCCGTCGCACCAGTACTTGTTTGCGTATCGTCGGGCAACTTCTCAACATAGTTATAGCATGCACCAGCACTTCCAAAGCCACCGCCATAACCGCTACCACCAGCATTGTTGGCAAAGGTTAGTTTGGTAGGCGCATTCCCAATGTCAGGTGTAGCACCCAATGGGTTATATTGGCCAGAGACAAATCGGTCAATAAAGCCGCTCGATATGGCTGCGAACTGCGTGCCCGAGCCGGTTGTAGGAGTACTGTAGGTCTTAATTGTGGCCGCATTGTTAAATGCGCATGCCTGGCTAGTCCCGCCCACTCCGCCACCAACCCGAACATCACCACCATATACCTTAACGTATGGCATGCCGACGACATTATCGCTGCTGCTACCGGATCTAAAGTCCCAGCCCCAGATTGCCGCTTGGCTCGTTGCCCCTGTCGTCTTACTGGTAATCATGCCCGGCTGAGGGTTAGATGGCTGCCAACCGCCAGTCTGCGATGGAGTTAAGGTGGCACTTACCACAGTACCGATACTCCCGGCTGGTTTGGTTGTACTCGTGTTAATGCAGTAATTGCCATTACCCGTAACTGTGTCGGTGGTTACCGCCCCCGTATCCCATGTACATACCAGATTGAATGTTGGCCGGACAAAACAACGCCTGTCACCGGTTCCGGTATAGTCAGCAATGTTTTGGTCGAACCAGGCTCGCGCACCAGTAGACGGACAGCGGTATTCACAGGTTGGCGGATTTGTTTGTGTCATAGGGTTACGCGCATCACTTGGTGCGGAACCATAGTTGCAGTTCCAAGAGTTACAGGTAATTCCTGATGCTGAGTCAGCCCATCCCTGCCCTGCGGCTGCCGTACCCGGACACTTATAGTGGTCACGGCACGTATCGGGATAAGTAGTAGTCCAGCCTGGCGATGGTGGATTCCATGTATTAGTCTCGTTACAGTAATACCGATATTTGGTTGTTGCCGTTGCGGGCTGACTAGGCGTTGTCGACGAGACGAGTCTAGCCGAATATGAGTTATAGCAGGTCGTACCCGACGCCACCCCACCGGATGGGCAACTATAGCTAGTCACTTGCGCAGCAAAGGTATCCTTGCAAGTACCGCCAGACCAGTTATGGCCAGCGGCCTCACACGCAGCTTTGGTGTCTTTCCCTGGATACGTTTTGGTACAGGTCGTACCCGATAAACTGCCGCCGCCAGGACAGCCATAAACAGCAGTTGCACTATAGCTTATAGTACAGGCGGTCCCCGACAATGTACCGCCCAGCGGACAATCATATGTCTTCACAACTGGACCCGTACAAGTAACGGCGGAGGTCGGGTTAGCTGGTGTCCATCCGGCCGGACAGGAGTACGTAGTAGTCGATTGTGTGCCGCCTAGGCCGTCACGGTCCATCACAGCCGTAGTTCGAACCGCAGTCACCGGCTGCGACACTTCTGAGTATCCATACTGACCATCGGCAGTCGCCTGGTTTGAGATATCTGGATAATTGCTCACGTTGACCCCGCCCGTGAAGCTGGCAGTGGTCTGGGTCTCGGCGTCTGCGCCAGAGTTAACATATGCCTGGACGAGCACTTTGCGTGTTGGCGGCGGACAAGCTGGATCTGGTGGCGCACAAACGCGCTGCACTGTGACACATACGGGAGTACTATCTACGCTTGCGTTGTCTTTATTGGAGTGGTGGTTCACGCGCAAGAACTGACAATATTTCGTGTTATTCGCCGCATTAGCAGGAATGACTATTTTTGTAGTAATGGTGCGTGCATTACTGGCATCTGACGTATCAGCACTATAAGACTTGTCGGTTATAGGGTTATCTGGACTTACAGAAGACACAATACCTCCTACTGTCACGTTGCCAGTAGTTATCTGTCCGGTCGTTCCCCATTTGGCTGTGATATCAATATTGTTAGGCGTATCAAAGGCGCCAACGTTTGTAGCTGTATGCTTAAAGGTCACTGTATCGCCTGGGGCTGCCACGGCGTTGTTAGCGGTTGAATCGGGCTTCATTTTCCACCCACAATTAACGACACCAAAAATAGGGTCACCTGGCACGCCAACATCTATAGTGTTACGTGTATCAATACCCGAAATTTCCATCTGGTAATGCACCCCTGCCTGGAAGGTGTTCATTGTTGCCCATGCGGTTTTTACGGTATTCCCAGATCCATTGGGCGGAATGTAGATCGTCCGGTCGTTATTATTAGCTCCGCCCCATTGGCCTGGCCCTGCATTATCCGACCCTTTACCGCTAAAGGTTACGTAATTGCCAGTATCAAGGTTCTTAACCCTGAATCTGACCGTGTGAGTGAACAACCCGTTGTCTGCATCGTATATACGGACCTTGGCATCAGGAATGTCACTGGTCTGGGAGCATGCTAAGCCAAAAGGAATTACCATGGATGTCGGAGTAATATTGTTCTGATCCTTTAAGCTCCAGTCAGCCAGAATAGAAAAACTGGTGTTATTACTTACGCTACCAAGAGGCCCAATATCGGGAGCTCCCCCATCGCCTTTTACCAAGAAGCGGATACCATTGGAGCCTTGAGGCACCTCTGGAGAATAACTAATAATCACATCGACCACGTACTTGTTAGTATCGGGGTCTAAATTAGGCTGTGGCGGCAACTTATAGTTACCATAAAATATATTGTTATCATTAACGCCTTCCTGGTTATTGTGATCTTGCCTCACGCAAACATTCGCGTAAGGAATCCAGTAGGTTATCTGGTTAGCAGCACCGCCGCCAGTCTTTAGGGTTACCCCAATGAACTTATTTTTCTGCGCCGGCGTCATGCCAGTAGCCTCTGCATCACACACGTGGTCATCATTCAGAGGGTTACCTGGCGTAAAGAAGAGATTTAGACTATTCCAGCCGCTAACATTTTTGGGGTAGTAAGCTTTGAGCTCAACATTGGGCTGAGAACCGTTAGTTACACCCTGCTTACGAAGAAAGTGCACATGAATAACACCACTTTCGCCATCCATTTGCGAGTTACCGGGCCAAGGAGATGTATTACCCAGCGTTGCATCCTGAAGAGCTAACACCCCGGACTGGGCCCCAATGAATAAACCCGCAACAGTGAATAACGAAATGAGCGCCAATCCGATCGAAAGCTTTAGTCTCGGCTTCATAACCCACATTCCTTACTCATGAAATCGACCGAGTTCAAGACACCTGCACGACTGTAGTCGGTAGCCGGATCATCATTTGCTGGCAATACTGCTCGCAAATCACTGAACGCTTTACGGGCACTCTCCTTATCTTTCAGTTTGCAGTAAGCTTGGGCAGCAGCGAAATAGTCATAATAATGTAACCCCTCAGTGCTCAGACCTTGACGCTGCTTGAATGTTGCGGCGGCCCCTTTATAATCCTCGGCGTTTGATTGGGCATAGAATAGTTTGTCGTAATATTTGAGCTTCTCTTCAATCCCGGCCGCATTTGCCGGAGCAGATGCCTGCACCTGCTTAAGCTCCTGTGCCTCTGCCTGTGCCTCGGATTTAATCGCGGTCTTCGGTCCATTAGGGCCGTTGTCTGATTGCTTATGGTAGTACGCCCATCCGCCCAAGCCAGCAATCAGTACAATAATAAGCAGACTAATCCACTGCCTTTTTGGCGTAGAAATAAATGACAAGAGACGTCGCCCATGGTGTGAAGTACTGCCATCCGAAGGGCTGACTTTTGGCACTGCCCCTTCTACCTTTTTATCCGTTTCCACATTTACTCCGTAGCGTCACTACCTAACTAACCATTAGCTTGATAATACCAGAGTTAGGAAGCAATGAAAACCAACAAAAAAACCAGCAATCGCTGGACATTCTATATCATGGTGAACGGTGGGACAATCGGAGCGCGAGATGCGCGAGATCGACTGCCCCACCGAGGGTCGCCCAAAAGGGCAACCGGTTTCACAACCACCCAAAGCCGTGCCGACCACTCAGCTAGACGTGGCCGTAGCCCATCGAGCTCTTGCTGCTCACCAGCCAGGCGTCCCACGTCTGGTTGCGGTGCTTGCGCTTGATGGTCAGCGACGAGTGGGGCTGCAGCTTGAACACGTTGTCGGTGACACCGGCGTAGTCGGCCCACTGGACGCGGACCTTGGCGACGGCGTCGTTCTTGTTCGTGTACCTCGCCTTGTAGCCCGCGACCTTCTTCACCACCAGGGGGAAGACATGCTTCACGCGGATGGTGTTGGTGGCCGGATCGGACACGGTGGCAACGTCGCCGTTCTCGATCACCTGGTAGGTGAACGTGGCGGTGTCGTTGTCGGCGTCGGGGTCGAACTTGACCGTGACGTGACCGTCCTTGAGGGTCAGGTGCACGTGCTCGTCGCTGGACTGCGTGATCGCGTAGACCGTCAGCACGCCACCGTTGCCAGTGTCGTTCTGCAGCATCTTGGCCGTGAGGTCGTACGTCTTGCTGGCGTAGAGGCCGCTGAAGACGTCGGCGACCGCCACCGGCTTGGACGTGTCGTCACCTGCCTGGGCGGGCGACGCGAGACCGGCATAAATGCCGGACGTAGAAACGAGCGCAGCCGCCACAGCGGCAATCAGAAAACGCTTCATGACGTATCCTTCGGAGTCGGTGTCTCTCGGGGTTGTGAAGGGAAAGAGCGGCAACAACTGCGCGCTCAAGGACTCGTGATAACTTAGTGTGAGTCCGACCACAACAGTTGGCTGTTCTAACAATGTGGATCCATATTGCAGGTTCCAGGAGCATTATAACAATTTTTCGCCAAAAAAGCAAGAGCTTACGCTTTATTAACAGGGGTCGTGATAACAATGGAGATTCCGGACGGGACAAGATGCTGGCAAATGGCCAACCCCTGCCCCGTCCGGTATCCCGGTCAACTCTTTACTTCTCTAGCAGCGTTTGGTGAGCACCGCCAGGTTCTTGCCCGATTGTGACGAGCCGTCCTCGCTCAAAAAGCAAGCGAAAATGACCAGCCACTGGCCACGCTCCTGGTAAGGGTCGATCGCCCAGATCTTGCCCTGCTTCTGGATATCTTGCTTCCAGACCGTATAAGCGTGAGCCACACAGTAGTCGAGCGTACCGGTTTGCGTCGTAACGCGCACCCGCTTGCCCTTGATCACGTTGCCGTGATCGTCAACCACCGCTCGCTGCAGATCGTCGAGCACACCGTGCGTGGGGCCACTGAACGTGTGACCGTAGATGTAGGTCGTGTCCTTGGCTCCATCACCCGGTAGCCCGCGTAGTCCCCAAACGAACAGGTGCTGGTAGTCGCCGTTCGGCGGCTCCAACACAGCTGGGCTGTCGTCGGGAAGTACGCTCGCGTGGATGGGATACGCACCATCGATATCCAACCTGGTTGGCTGACTCGGTGGGATGCGCGCAGACGTCGCTTTGCCCGTTGGTTTGGGCGGAGGCGGCGTCGTGGTGAAGACGTCCGGAAGACTTTCTCCGGAAATTGTGGGCGCTGTCACGGTGGCGGATGGTGCCACCGACGGCGGGTTGGACTCGTCTGGAGCGGAGCACGCCACCAGAGTTGTCGTAACCGCCACGACAGCAGCCATCCGCCACCAGGTTGTCACCGGCGACGCACCAGCCCCTGGAGCGCCGAACGGCGCCGCAGGAGGAGGAGTGACCCCAGCATGAGGGTCATGCCGGCCATGAGCAGCGTGCCAGCTTCCGTCCAGCCCGCCCCACGCATCTGGGGTTGGGTGGAAGAACCGACGATGTTGCTCAGGTCGTCCCCGAGGCCCGTCTCGACGCGACCGGTCGGGACGCACTCGCCCGTGTCGACCACGCCGTTGTGGTTGTTGTCGAACCACGTGTTGTTCGGCGGGACGCACTCGGCGCTCGGCGGGGTCGGGTTGCAGTTCTGCTGGCACGGCGGCGGGGGCGGCGTTCCGCAGTCCTTCTTGAGGACGCTCGCGGAGAGCAGCTTGCCCTTGGCGTACAGCAGCACCTTGGCACCCGGGTTGCCGGGTCGCGAAGCGCTACCCTTCTGGCCCGGCCGGACAGTAAAGTGAGCGATGGCCCACTTGCCCTTGCCCGAACCGACCTTCAGCGTGTAGGCAACGGGTGAACCGAAGTCCTTGTCGACGTAGCCGGTGCCGGTACCGATCTTGCAGGTACCCGACGTGGTGCCGTTGTAGCCACCGACGCTCGGCGGGGTGCAGTCCTTCACGTTGAAGTCGTTCGTGACCGTGAAGGAGGTCTGCGCACCGGCCGGGAACCCGAAGGTGTTCTGCGGAGAGGCCGTGAAGACCTGCGTCTGGCCAGGGTGCACCGTGAACGGCAGCGCCGGCGACCAGTTGACCGCGTTCGGGATGCTGCTGTTGTCGGACACCACCTTGTCGGTGTTGTCGCAGTCGGGCGTGGTGACCGTCAGGGCCGGCGTCACCTCCGTGACGGAAGGCGTGCAGTCCTCGACGTTGAAGTTGTTCGTGAACGGGAACGACGTCTGAGCCCCCTGCGGGAACACGATGTCCTGGCCCGGCGTGGCCGTGTAGGTCACGGACTGGCCGGGAGTCAGCGTGGTCGCGCCGGCGGGGTTCCAGATGACTCCGGGCTGGTTGCTCGGCGTCACCGTGATGTTCGGGTTGTCGCAGTCGGGCGTGGTGACCGTCGGCGCAGCCGGCGTCACCTCAGTAGCGGGCGGAGTGCAGTCACCCTTGAGGTTGATGGTCCCCTGCGGGTCGGCCTTGACACCATCGCCCCACTCCAGGAAGGCGGTGGCCTGTGCGTAGGTCGTGTCGCCCGGCACCGTCAGCTTGAAGCTGTAGGCGCTGTTGCCTACCACGGTTGAGGGCGCGTCGCTGACGGTGGCGCCAGCTGGCTGAACTTCACCCACCGTGAAGGTGGCCGTGTGGCCGGGTCCGGACTCTGGCACGTTGGATGCCTGACCCGAGAAGGTCAGTACTTCCTGGCCGTTCACACACTCAGCGGTGACGTTGAGCGTACCGGTGTGTGCGCTAGCCGGACCCGAAGGTACGACGAGGGCGACGCCGGTGCCGAGCGCGAGCGCGGCGGCGGGAATGGCGGCGAACCGAAGGAAACGTCCGCCAGAACGGCCGTTTGGGTGACGAGTTACCTCGCCCTCCTCCTGTGGGTCCTGGGGGTCGTGCTTGTGCTTCAACATATGTACTCCCGAGTCGATCTTCCAGCCTCTCAGCTGGGCTTCCCCACGGATTGGGGTCGCAAATGGACCATTATGGATATAGCCCGTTTACGACCCCAAAAAATACCTGCGAAAACTAAAGAGTTAAAACCGAGATGTTAAAGAAATAGCCGCTAATCTTGCTCAACAAACATTTTTGTTCGGAACTTTAGCGACCATTTGTGCCTAATTTTTGGCACACGCTCTACTAGCAGTAGAGTAACCATAACCATATCAGAACATGTTAATTCTGTATGTAAAATATCTCGCAACAGCAGTGTAAATTTTAGATTACAGAACCCAGTACTGATTGATGATCCCTGAATCAAGAATGCCATTAATATCTTCCGTGCGCTGCTGGGCCTTTTGTATATCTTCAGGGTTATCAAGTTTGCTAGAATCCAGCTCTTTCAGAGCGTTTTGCAGCGCTTCCCTTGCATCTGGCATTTGCCGGCCGATTATTGCTTCAATTTCTACAATGCCATTGGCGGTGTGCATCAAATAGTCGCTATACCTTCGAGTATTAGAATAGTCGTCGACACTCTCACCAAAATCAACTAAGTGAATACGTGGCCGAGCCTCGCCAGAAACCGTACCATACATAAACTGCTGCGCCTCTCCCATATCTGTTGCTCCGAAGGAGTCGTGTGAATTACGGCACTTTGCCGCATAGCCGCTCAAGAGCACCCATGTACTTTCAGTCTCTGCAAGCAACTCCGCACTAGGGTGGTCTGCCAATGCGTTTGTAAGCACAACACCATTTACTTTTTTAGTCACAATAAACTGATGACCTTCAACATGCACGGCTCGCGTGGGCAACACATTGATGCCAAATGACCTGAGATCGTCTGTTACGGCAATAATGTCATCAACTTCACGCCCTCCGTATTCGGCACCAATATTTTCGTGCTCTCGTACATACAGCCCTCCATGCCCAGGCACTTCAAAATGCTCAGGTTGACCGGCCTGATTATAGTATTCCCAGATCGCTTCGTCCGAAAGTGATGCACCAACTCTTTCGCCAGTGCCTTGTGCTTCTAAAATATGGTTAGCTTTTAGGTTCATCTTGTGTGATTTTATAATGTATATAAAGTTTATCATGGTTATGCTTATTTGTCAATAATATAGTGTTAACTATTTGTCACCACCTCTGTTATAATAGTCGGATATGAGCTCCCTTCAGATCGGCATCGTCGGCCTACCCAACGTCGGCAAGTCCACCCTTTTTAACGCCCTAACTGGTAGTAATATTCTGGCCGCCAACTATCCGTTTGCAACCATCGAGCCAAACACCGGTATTGTGCCCGTACCGGACCCTCGCCTGCACCAACTTAGTGAGCTATATAATAACGCGCCTATCAAACCGGCGACGGTTACCTTTGTAGACATCGCTGGTTTAGTTGCCGGAGCATCAAAGGGCGAAGGTCTGGGCAACCAGTTCCTGGCTAACATCCGTAACACAAATGCAATTGCGCACGTCGTCCGTGCTTTTGATGACAGCGACGTCGTGCATGTCGACGAAGCCCATGATCCGAAGAAAGATATAGATGTCATTACTACCGAGCTTGTGCTCGCCGACCTGCAAACGGTGGAAAAGCGCCTGCCCCGCCTCGACAAAGAAGCGCGTGCTAACCCAAAGCTCAAGCCACTCGCTGACCAGCTAAAGAAAACTCACGACCTGCTCGATAGCGGCAAACCCGTATACGGCAATCTAACCGAAGAAGATTACGCCGGCCTCGAAGACCTCCAGCTCCTGACCATGAAGCCGGTAATTTACATCTTCAACGTCGACGAAAATGGCCTCGTTAACGATGCCAAAAAACAGCAGCTGCGCGACCTTATCGCGCCAGCACAGTCACTGTTTGTGTGCGCCAAGTTAGAATCTGAGCTGCAAGGCCTAGACGAAGCTGATGCCCAGGAACTACTGGAAAGCTACGGCCAAAAAGAGTCCGGCCTAATCCAGGTTATCCACGCTGCGTACCAAACATTGGGATTGCAAAGCTATCTGACCGCCGGCGATAAAGAAGTCCGGGCCTGGACCATTCCACAAGGCGCCACCGCGCCCCAAGCAGCCGGTGTAATTCATGGTGATTTTGAGCGCGGCTTTATTGCTGCCGAAGTTGTTAGTAGCGCCGATTTACTTGGTGCCGGCTCCCTTTCGAATGCCAAGGCTGCGGGCAAAGTCCGTACCGAAGGCAAAAGTTATGTTATGCAGCCCGACGATGTAGTCGAGTTTCGCTTTAACGTGAGCAAATAACTAGGTACCGCTGGGTACTACTTGGCCCGCTGGCGCGGCTTCTTGCTGGGTGTGAGCGTGAAAGGAAGGCCGACCAAACTTGCGATTACGGAGCATCATCGGCAGCTTTGAGTATGCAATTCGTAAGGGGTCCAGGCTTTTTGAGGCAACAGAACTATCATATTTGGCATCGGGTGCGGACGGCGCAGACTGGGTTGGCTGCGATTTTATGCCACCGAACACTTCGCGTCGAGCGTCGGCAACGAGGTCATCCTGGGTAATCGACGGCTGGACTGGCTTTGGCTCAGGTTTTGGTGGCTGTTGCTCCACGACCGCCGGTGTGACTTCGGCTGTAGCTGTGATAGCTTCCGGTGCTGTTGTTTCAGCAGGTAGCGGCTTGCCGTTATTCTCTTTATAAAACTTTTCTAGCAGGCGCTGGGCAAACAGGTAGTCCGATAATCCCGGGCCTGGCTTCACCGGTTCAACATCTTTGTCGGCGGCGTTATTTTGCAAATATTGGTGCTGTGCGAGTAAGTACATTTGCAGCTGTTGGTTAATTTCTTCCAAGTGCTGTTGCTGGTTTTCGGCCTTTTCGGCTTGCTGCCTCTTACTGTCAGACATGTGCTCTTGCACTAAATTAATCAGGCGACGTAATCGTGCCTGATTGAGACTGCTGAATTTCAATGTTTTACTACCGGTACTAATGGTAATCGAGGCACCCATAAGGCGGTGGCTGTAGTCGATTTCGTTAATCATGTCGAAGCGCAAGTCTTCGACGGTGAGATAATTGAGTGGTTTTTTATCGATAAGCAGGACGCGCATTTCGGTGGCTACCAGGAGCGCAACACCGCCCTCGTAGAAGCCGTTCACGCATTCTGAAATGGTTTCGTCTTCATGGATGATGTGCGGGAGCTCACGAAGTTCGGCCTGATTCCACGGATTGCCACCAAATTTAATCTTTTTAAGCTGTTTCTGGATAGTTTTTGCGTCTACCATGTTTGTCCTCCCCTTTCTCCCCAAGGTATAGGTAGCATACGTCCAAATTCTGAGAAAACCTGTAATTTTGCTTACAAGAAAAACGAGATTTTCGTCACAAATATAAGCACGATGCTACGTTATAAAAGAACTGCTTCTAACTGCTTCTGGTCGACCAGAACAATGCTAGATTGATGGTTTACAATCAAGCCTCGCCGCTCAAGCGTCGCCAGCTCCCGACTGGCCGTTTCGCGGCTGGCGTTCACCGAGCTAGCAATGTCCTGGTGCCGCAGTGGTACGGCAATTTTAAGCCCTTCGTCGGTCTGTTCGCCAAAGCGGGCCGCCATGGTCAGCAAAAATGAGACGATTCGTTCCCGCACCGAACGATACTCCAGGTTCAGGATGCGTTCACTGTGCAGGCGATACATTTCGATAGTCATATCCAAAATCGGCGCCATTGCAGCCGGGTGCGCCATAATTTCTTTCTCAAAACATTCACGGCTAATCTTCCAGGCGATTGTCGGAGCCAACGTCTGATAAATAACGCTCCGCTCTTCGCCGGTGAGCGCCCAGATAAGCGGGAAAATTTCATGGCTCTTGCGGATAATCAGCAGGTTCTCTTCGCCGTAACGGGTAATATCGTAAGCCTTAACGAGCCCCTCATATATATAAAAAACACCCGAAGGTGTTTCGCCTGGGTGAATGATGTAGTCGCCCTTCTTGTAGGTGTGCTTGTTACCGTGACGACGGAAAACATCTACCAGTTCTGCCGTCTGTCGCATATTAGCCAACATATCTTAATTTACTCCAATAACAGTAACAAAAGCAAGTTTTACAGGGGTCACCTATTTCCAGTGCAGGATGATATTTTCGATCGTTTTCACAATTTTCGCATGCGATGGCAAGTCATTTTTCTCGAAGTAGTGGTCAATCTCAAAGGTATCGTCGATGACATCTAAACACTGGATCTCATCGGCCATAATATGGATCTTGTCGAGCGCTTTTACATCAGCCATGGGGGTTGCCACAACCAGCCGCTCAATGCTTACCGGCTTCAGTACCAACTCGGCCGCAGACAGCCATGCGCTGCCCCGAATACCATCCGCCACGAGTATAACTGTATGCCCATTTAATAAGTCGCGGCGCATGAGGCCGCCGCTGCCCAGCAGGACGTTCATCTCGTGTAGCTTACTGAGCTTCTGCTCCTCGATATAACCGCGGTATTCACTCTGTAGTTCTTCGATTTCACCGGATGAAAAGTCGGCATTGTACGAAAAAGTGCCCTCCGAGGTAACACTGCCAACGCCATTGGTTTCGCGCGGCAAGTTAATCTCGGACATTAGCACCATACCGAGCACACAGTGCAGCTGGGCCGCAATTTGCGCGCCTACCACCACCCCGCCATCATTGAGCGCTAAAACAGCGCAGTTTTCGTAGCGGTACTTATCAGCCAATCGGCTGGCCAACATACGGCCCGCCTGCACACGTGATGCAAAATACATATCCCCCCAAGTGTAGCTTAAAAGCTAACGCTTTTCGACAAGTTTGAGCAGGTAAAACCGCTCCAGGTTTCCTTTGCTGCCACTTACGTGCGAGTCGGCTTTATCGAGGATAATAAAGTGATGCTGCTGCGTCCAAGTTTCAAAATCCTTGAGAATCTCCCGTCGCATTTTGTCGTTTTTAATAACACCCTTGTGCTTCAAGGAGCTCGCCACTGCTTCAAACTGCGGCTTAACCATAACGGTAATCTGAGTCTGAGTAGTGCTCAGCTTAGCAATGGACGGCAATATTTCACGCAAACTAATGAATGAGACATCGGCCACCACAAGGTCGATTTTCTCATCTGTTTCAAAGTCACGGATGTCAGTTTTTTCGTGTAACTCAATGCGCGGGTCGTCGCGCAGGCTTGGGTGTAGCTGATCAGTACCGACCTCCACCGCCAGCACCTTTGTAGCTCCCTGCTTTAGGGCGTATTGTGTAAAACCACCGGTGCTACTGCCAACATCAAGTACTATTTTCTGCTTAAAGTCGATATGTAGTGCTTGCGCCACACTTGCCAGTTTGAGAGCGGCTCGGCTGACATACTGTTCGGTGGCGGTTACAACAATATTGTCGGTGCCTATCACCAGGGTCCCTGCCTTCGTAATAACACGACCGTTCACTGTAACTTGGCCGAGCCGAATATAGCTTTCAGCTTGGCTGCGCGAAGCCACTAGGCCCCGGCTTGCAAGCTCCTGGTCCAGACGTCGCTTCACGTTGGTCATTTCAGCGCTATTAGCCCTTGACGCGTTCGCGGTAGGCACCAGTTGCGGTATCTACTGATATAACATCGCCCTGCTTGATGAACGCGGGCACCTTGATAGTAATGCCGGTTTCGAGCGTCGCATCCTTGGTAATCGCACTGCTCGTGTCGCCCTTGACGGCGTTTTCGGTGTACGTCACCTCAAGTGGAACATTCTTTGGAAGCTCAACATTAATGGGGCGGCCTTCAAAGAACTGCAGCTGCACCATATCGCCTTCCTTGATATATCCAGCACCATCGCCGACTAAGTCCGCACCCACTTCGAATTGCTCGAAGGTTTCTTGGTTCATAAAGAAGAAATTCGTACCATCAGCGTACAAGTACTGTACATTTTGGTTAGAAACATCAGCGCTATCGAGCTGTTCGTTGCCCTTAAAGGTCTTCTCGAGCACCTTGCCGCTGACCAAACTTTTGATGCGGACGTTAACGATCGAGCCGCCACGGCCCATCACCTTTTGGTTGTAGTCGACTACGCGGTACGGCTCGCCTTCTAGAACAAATAGTGTGCCCTTTTTAAGGTCGGTAATACTTAATCCCATGTGCCACTCCAGCCATTATCCGGACGAGGTTCCGGCTTTTCATGATCTACAGGGGGCACCTCAAGCGTTGCAGCAGTAGCTGCTGCTTGAGGGTCTCCCCGCTCCAGGTACAAAGGGTTACCGCCACGCACAAGCTGGTGTAAAGCGTCAGCCACGCGTTCCATGTTGGTTGGTAGAGCCTCAGGGCGAGGCGTGTCATTCTCGGTGAACATATCTTCGTATCCTAAAACTTATCTACTAATTGTGTGCCACGAACGGCAGCAATGCAATGTGACGGGCGCGCTTGATAGCGACACTCAGGCGGCGCTGCTGACTTTCAGTCAGGCCGGTCTTCTTGCGGGTTTCAATTTGACCGTAGACGTTTACGTAACGCTGCAAGGTCTTAAAGTCCTTGTAGTCAAAGAACGCGACATCGGTACGGTGCTTAAAAATCTTTGCCATTATTATTCTCCTTGTCCCGATTCAGCCATCCTGACAAGCTGCTCAGGATAGCTGTTAAGGGCTTCACTTCTACGAGTGAATCTGTGATGTTACTCTTTCCTAAAATGGAATGTCGTCGAGGTTGATCGGCTCATCGCCAATATCTTCAATTACGACATCGTCTTTCTTCTTGCTTGAGGATGCTTGACCAGCGTCGTTACTTGCGCCGCCACCATTAGAACCACCCTCACCAGCGCCGCCGAGGAAGGTTACGTCTTGCGCAACAACTTCCACCTTCGAGCGCTTCTGGCCATCTTGCTCCCAAGAGCGAGACTGCAAGCGACCATTTACGAGGCAAGGTCGACCCTTAGTCAGGTACTGCGCTACGCGCTCACCTAAAGGACCCCAGGCGACTACATCAACGTAGTCAGTGGCTTCTTGCCAGTTACCGTCACTCCCCTTGTAGCTGCGATTCAGTGCCAGGCTAAACGAGCAAACGTTTTGGCCGTTTGGCGTCTGGCGCAACTCGGGGTCGCGGGTCAGGTTACCCATTTAAATTACTTGGTTGAAACTACGTGCCATATGGCATTCCTCCTTTAATCCCCAAACTATGTCTGTACCCTTACGGTACGCTTGGCAGTTTAGCCCGTCAAGCACTGTTCATTAACAAATAATGAACTATTATTCTTCGTCTTCAGCTTCGCTGTCGCCGGCGCGTTCACCGCGCTTAGCAGCCTGTTCGGCCTTTTCGGCCTTGGCAGCTTCGGCTTTAGCAATAGCTTTCAGGTCCGGCTTGGTGATCAAAAAGCGGATCACTTCGTCGGTAATGTTCAGTGTGCTTTCGACGCGCGCAACGCCTTCGCCAGGCATTTCAACGGTATAGAACACGTATACAGCGTGTTCGTTGCCCTTGATGTTGTAGGCGAGCTTGCGCTTACCCCAGTTGTCGGTAGCGGTTACTGATCCACCGTTGTCGGCGAAAATCTTGGTAACCCGTTCTTCGGCCTTTGTCAGGTCGACTTCGAGGTCTGGGTGGTAAAGCACGGCAATCTCGTACTGAGCCATTTGCTTCCTTCCTTCGGTTACCCCTCAGAAAAACTTCCGAGAGGACAGCCCACGCGCATAAGGAGCCGCGAGCTGAAGTTGATAGTGCTCACAATTATAGCTTAATCACCCCTGTTAGTCAATTGCCTGAACAATATTGTTGCGCCAATGCTTATGCTTACGTTACTATGACGATATGACAGCGGGTCGGCTACCGGCGCTAATCGAGTTAGATAGGCAGTCTTCCGAACCCCAAAAACCTTACGGCATAATTACCGTCGACTGTTCTTCCCCATACGAATACGACGATGGCATCGCAGTTAGCCGCATAACTGACGCCTCTGGCGAACTCTACAATGTCAGTATTTTTGCAGCCGATACGTCCCGGCATTACCTAGACGAGGATATTGTTAAGCACGTATTGCGCAAGCGGGAGTCGCGCTATCATGATCTAGAGACCGGTGAACAGGCCTACGACCCTATGCTGGGCGACGATTTAACGCAAAGCCTTCACTTCATAAAAGGCAGCGTGCGCAAGGCGATGTTCCTATCATTTGTGGTTGGTGAAGACCACCCGCCTTCCGACATCGAAATAGGCTTTGGCAACGTAGAGGTTGCCCGCAATTTGTCATACAGTGAGTTCACCCGCAAGGCTCGCTTACGCGGCACATACAAGCCACACAAGAAAGCCGCAAGCTACATCGTTCAACACCTTTCCCCTCAGAATGTTCGAAGCAAGGATACTCTCTTCAGAGACCCCCTATTAATTCCCGATGCCATGGCCACGCGCAAGGGAGCGGCCGCCAACAGCGCGTTTATGATTGGTGGCGGTCATCTTATAGCAAAAATGATGCAGGACGAAGGTCACCTGGCGATATATCGGGTACACGATGTAGACGACACAAGCTATTCAGACTTTTTAAGCCCCCGCATGGCCCGCTTTTCACTGAAACCCGGCCCACACCATGCCCTCGGACTTGATCCCTACCTGCGACCATTTTCGCCCCTAAGGCGCGCTGAGGACTTTATTATGCTGGGCATTTTGCGAGCCCGACATGATGACCGACCCATGGGCACACGCGACCAGAAACTGGCGAAGGCAGCTGTGCAATGCCTCAACAATGCAATCATCACCCAACTGCCCTCTGATGAGCTACGCCTCAGCGCAGTCGACCTCGGGCTGAGTACCGGACGCCGGTCTAAAGCCAAGCTCCAGGCCGTTTCTTAGACTTTGTAGATTTTACAGTTCCCATCTGTTAACGAAAGGTCTACAATAGCAGCAATTATGGCGGAACAACCAGCGCGCTTCATGCGAGGTGACTACGAACTTGTGGGCAGCCCCGTCGCACCGCTAAATCTAGAAATAGGCCCCGAAACAGCCCAAGAACTGCACGATCACGTAGCCCAAAATTTCTTTCCTGAAGTCATGACTTTAGCTGGTGACAATGAAACAGTCGTACGTGAGTTCAATGAAACACGGGACGTAACCAAAATGGCAGTCAGTTTCGGCCGCAACCCCTACTACTCTCCCGACCTTGGTGTAGGTGGATTTTTCGGTATCAGACTTACCCATCAAGAAGACGAAAGCTGGAAACTGCGAGCAATGAAAAGCCGCTACCATCACGACGGCACGCCAAACAGAATTATGGTTCGCTACATGATTGACGTAATGGGCGGCCAACTCATGCAGGCAAAGCGAATCGTGCAGGTTATTAGAACTCGCTCAGATGAGGTCTTTGCCCAGTTACTCGCCGAAGGTGACATAGCAGAACCGGTTAAACCCGAGTTCAAGATGTTCGAGCGCCCACTGACAGCAGACGACTGCGGCGACCTTAAAGAACGCATTGCTATGGGCCTACGTCGTAAGCAAACTATCGGCCGCTAGCGAGCCAAGAACTCATCTCGACCACCGTCTTCGGGCATGTCATCACTACCGTCATCGCCGCCGAATACTTCGTCGAGCGAGTTAACCAGCACTTCGCGGGGGCGGGAGCCGTCAGCGGCACCAATAATGCCCCGCTCTTCCATTTCTTCCATAACGCGGGCGGCACGGCCGTAGCCGATGCGCAAGCGGCGCTGCAGTAGGCTGGTTGAGGCTTTGCGGTTTTCAATCACCACGCGAACAGCGTCGCGAAACATGTCATCGTCAGGGTCGCTGCCACCAAAGTCGGCCACAGAGCTGCCGTTCTTGCCGCCACCAATTTGGACTGGCTGGCTAACCACTTCGTCGTCGTACTGCGGCGGACGCTGCATGCGGATAAAGTCGGTTACCTTGGCTGTTTCACCGTCTTCAATCAGGGCGGCCTGGACACGCTTTGGCTTCGGCATGTCAGAAGTCAGCAGCAACATGTCACCACGGCCCAGCAGCTTCTCGGCACCCATCTGGTCAATAATCGTGCGGGAGTCAATTTGTGAGGCCACGGTAAAGGCAATACGAGCCGGCACGTTGGCCTTAATCAGACCGGTAATAACGTCAACTGACGGGCGCTGGGTAGCCAGTACTAAGTGGATGCCTGCGGCACGAGCCTTCTGTGCCAAACGGACAATCAACGCTTCCACATCGCGGGCGGCCATCATCATCAGGTCGGCGAGCTCGTCGATCACAATCACGATGTATGGCATACCTTCTTCTTTTTTCAGCGAGTTGTACTCGGCAATGTTACGCTTACCCACTTCGGACATGGTGCGCAAGCGGCGCTCCATTTCTGCCACGGCCCACTTCAGTGCGCTAATACACTTTTCAGGGTCGTTGATGACCGGTGTCAGCAAGTGTGGCAAATCGTTATAAGGCGCCATTTCTACCTGCTTCGGGTCAACCAGGATCAGCTTTAAGTCAGATGGTGAGTTGCGGTACAACAAGCTCGTTAGGAAGGTGTTAATCATAACAGACTTACCAGAGCCGGTCTGACCGGCCACCAAAAGGTGCGGCATTTTTGCCAGGTCGGCAACAATCGGCTTACCACCAATATCTTTACCAATGACAAAGCCCAATGGACTGTCCAAGTTAGTCCATTCTGGCGAACTTAACAGACTAGAAACACGTACTACGGCCGGCTTCACGTTTGGCACTTCGATACCAACGGCGCGCTTACCAGGAATTGGGGCTTCCATGCGGATAGAATGTGCAGCCAAGTCGAGTGCCAAGTTGCTTTCGAGTGCCGTAATCTTGTTCAGCTTTGTGCTGGACGGCGGGCGCAGCGTGTACTGAGTAACACGCGGACCAATATTGGCGCCTTCCATCTCAACATCGATGTTGAAGTTGGCAAAGGTATCGTGAATAATCTGCGCGTTGCCGTTCACATCGCCGGCATCAGCCTTGTCTTGCTTTTGGTTTAACAGCGTCAATGCTGGGAATTCCCAGTTTGGATCGCTGGTGGTAGTCAGTGCTTCGTGGTTTTCGTTGATGCTCAGCTTTGCGGCAGTGTTCTTAAGCGACGCAATGCGAACGGGCTCTTTTTCGCCGTTATGGCGCTCAACTGGTACGGCTTCGTTTACCTTAAAGCCAGTTTCGGCAGCCTTGGCTTTGAGGACGTTCAAGTCAGTGTCCTGCCCTTCCCGCTTCTTCGGGATCAGGGCCATGATCATGTCCTTTACACTAATGCCGAAGGCAAAGCAGACCGACAAGGCGGTAGCAACTAAGAATAATAATGCGGCTGGCATTTTATCGAGCGCGTTTAATACGGTGCCGCCGATGAGCATACCAATGCTGCCGCCGTGACCGCCGGTCCAGCTGCCCGTAGCGTTCGTTGCACCGACAACAGTCAAAAAGCTGCAGAAGAATAAAAGTGCACACAACATACTAACGAATTTACCGAGTGGAATACGGCGATCTTCAGCTAAGAATTTGTGCACTGCCCAATAGATAAGTACTACGGGCGTCAGATATGCCGCCCAGCCAAAGCACCAGTACGCGGCGTGGAATAAACCAACCGGCAGGCTGCCGCCGGTGCCGAAGCCACCGAGCAGCAAAAATACTGCGACTAAACAGAGGACGATCGCGCCGGTATAATCCCAGAACGGCGAACGTTCGCTTGCTACTTCAACCGCAGCTGCGGCTTTTCTACTTTTTGGTGCTGATTTTTTCTTTTTAGTGGCCATTGTTTTACAAATTATATCACTTTACTCTGGGAAATGCCCGTCATCCTTTTCTGCCAGCATGGTAGCGTTCGGCATATAAACCGCTCGTATCTCGTGCTGAAGTTGGAGATGTTCTTCCTTTAGCTTTGCCCTCTCGCTATCACTGAGATGGGGGTCATCTAGTTGTGCGCTCACCATAGCGAGCGTTTCGCGGAGCGCACCGATGTATTGCTCATTGTTTTTATCGAAAGCATTCTGGGAGGCCTGGGAACGTTCGCCCTCCTCGAGGGGCGCTTCCTCGAGAGCGGTGCCAACTACTTCAAGGATACCCTCACCGAGACGGTAGAGGCCTCGTTGGGGCTGGCGCGGTGATTCAAATTCATGGACGCGTTCTGCCATAACATATTTATAGCAAAATTTACAACTTTTGTCAATGCTTATGGTTACCTGGGTCCTGTTGCTGCAGCTCAAGAATCACCGTACTGAGCTGATGAGGATAGTCTATAGAGCTATAGAGAAGCTCTAGGTGAGCCTGGTCTCGTTTGCTCAAGAGTAGTGGCGCGACATTGGGCTCAAGAGTGCTCGCAGGAGGCTCTGAAGCGCCCAAGAAATTATGTGCAAACGCCCTACATGCCCTGCCGCCGAGCTCGCCAACTCTGTCAACAAGCCTGGCCGCATAGTAGCCGACGCGAAGCCACGGCATATCGCCTTCGTGCTCCGGTTCGCGCTCAGGCAGGTACACAGTGCTAGTCCTGTTGGTCTTGGCCGAGTAAGCGGGCGCGCATTTCCTGGAAGCGCTTTTGCTGCTCGGCGGCTACTTCTTCGGCGCTCTTGGTCTTGGACTGGTGGACGGTTTTTGCGCCATCTGGTTTGCCACCGATGACATTCACGACAGGAATGACAATTGGGCTGCGCTGGGTTTGCTCAAACAAGTAGTGCGTAATATGATCCTTTAATTCGGCCTTGAAGCGGTCGAGGTCAACGCGCTTGAAGCGCTGCTGGACGGCGCGCTTCAGTTCGGTTCGCAGGCCGTTCATAACCTCTTCGTTTTCACGCATGTAAATGAAGCCGCGACTGATGATGTCCGGACTGGTCAGCAGAGCGCCATTCTTCTTGTCGATGGTCAAAACAACCGACACTAAGCCTTCTTCGGCTAACAGCACACGGTCTTTCACGACCACATTGCTGACGGTTGCACCGGTCTGGTCAACCAGAGTGGTGCCGTGTGGCACTTCGCCTAGGACTTCCATTTTGTCGGGTGTAAAGCCAACGACAACGCCGTTCTCAACGTTGACGGTGTTGGCGCGTGGAATACCCTCTTCAATAGCGATGTCGATGTGGCGCTTCTTACTCGTAAAGTCACCATAAATTGGCAGGAAGAACTTCGGTTTGGTGAAGTTAATCATGTCCTTGTACTCGTCAATGCTGGCATGGCCAGATACGTGCAGCGGGCCGTGACTGTCGAGGTCGCGGGTGATGTGCTGGAACACGTGTACGCCCTTCTTATAGAAGTCGTCTACCATGCTGCGGATGTTCGAGTCGTTACCTGAGTACGGAATTGGTGTGCTGGATAACACTACGGTGTCTTGCTCTTTGAGCTTTACGTGGCGGTGTTCACCGTTACCCATGCGCTGCAGGGCGCTCGAAGGCTCACCCTGCGAGCCGGTACAAACGACAACAAGCTGATCATCAGGCATAGTTGCAGCTGAGGCGATTGGCACGAAGGTGCCCTTTGGAATGCGCACAAAGCCGTGACGTACAGCCATTTCCAGTGTACTCACCATACTGCGGCCGTCCATGGCCACTTTTTTGTTGTGGGCCACGGCGGCATTAATGATCATCTGAACACGGTTCATGTTCGTCGAGAATAGCCCGATAAAGACACGGCCAGGGGCATTCTTCATGATGTCATGGAAAGTTTCTTCGATAGTGCTTTCCGATGGAGTACGGCCCAGACGCTCGGTAGTCGTACTTTCACTTAGCAGTGCCAAGACGCCTTCATCGCCGAGCTGTTTTAGACGCTCCACGTCGGTGCGCTCGTGGTCGAGTGGGTTCGGGTCTAAGCGGAAGTCACCGGTGTTAATGAAGCGGCCGACCGGCGTGTCGACAACCACGACGGTGCTACCTGGAATTGAGTGCGTCACGCGCACCAGCTCCACGAAGAAGTCACCGATTTTTAGGCGTTCGTGGGTGTTTTCATTCATGGTAACGGTCTTTAATTCAAAGCCGTCGGGCATTGGTAGGCCGAAGTTTTCAAAGATTTCTTCAACCCGACCAATGGTGAACTTCGAACCGTAAATTGGCGCCGGGAACTTCGGAACAATGTGTGGCAAGCCACCGATGTGGTCTAAGTGCCCGTGCGTAATAACGTAGGCACGGATTTTGTGGCGAATTTGCTCAAGGTAAGCCGTGTCGGCAATCCCGTAGTTGATGCCTGGTAAGTCGACACCGAGGTCGTTACCGCAGTCCATAATGATAGCGTCGTTTTGGTATTCCAAAACAAGGGTGTTCTTAGAGCCACCGCCGTCCATACCACCGAGGCCAATGAATTTGACCATTGGAGTGTCATCTACGACGTTCGCCCGTTTTTGCTTTTTCGCAACGGCGGCTTGGTACTGGTTAGCGATGCGCTGGGCATCCATTTGCGTACGCTTCAGGGCGCGAACGGCCTGCCCCCGAGACACGCTCAGGTTGCTGCCGAGTTGTTGGCTCTTGTCCTGACCGTTGTTGCCACGGTTATTTTGCTGGCGGTTGCCGCCATTACCATTGCCGGTGCCACGAGGCTTTTGTGGTTTTACGCCACTGTTGCCAGTTTTTCTGGGTGGCCGGCTTGGTTTGCTCTGTTGTTTTTCTGGTTGCATTAATTTCTCCTATTTCTAAAATTTATGCTGTAAGTTTCTTGATGATAATTGGGATAGCGCTGAAATCTTCCATGAGTGTTGCGCGCATTCCCCCGTTATATAACGCTGCTGCAGGGTGATACAGCGGCAAAATGACGACCTCGAGTACGTTTTCCTTAAACTGCAACTTCACTCGTTTTGGTTCGCCATGGGCCTTGCTAATTTGCAGGTCCGGCAGGAAGCAATTGGTGCTGTGCCGACCCAAAGTCACTACAACTTTCGGGGCGATCACTTCCAGCTGGCTCTGTAAATATGGCAGGAACTCCTTCTTTTCTTCCGGAAGCGGATCCCGGTTATTCGGAGGCCTATATTTAACGATGTTTGTAATGTAAATGTCCGAGCGCTCTAGATGTATGCTGGCGAGCATTTCGTTTAAGAATCTGCCCGCTGCGCCAACGAACGGAATTCCCTGCTCGTCCTCGTTCTTGCCGGGCGCTTCGCCGATGAACACCACGTCCGCATTTGGATTCCCATCACCGAATACTAATTGGGTGGCTCCAGCGGCCAATTCTGGACAAACCTTGTCGTCCAGGATTTGCTGCTGGATCTTAGCGAGCTGCGCGGCCTTGTCGTTTGTTGCCACGAACAAAAGTTCCAATTAACTTAACGAAATTCTGCAAAAAACCGACCGTAAAGATCAGCGCCAGCAGATAATCTAACAGATTACCACTGTCTATAGCCCAGCTGATGAACAGGTAGGCCAGAGCCAGCTCGATAAGTGCGAACACGGCATAGCCGGTTCGCGTTTTGTGAAACTTATCGAGCTTGTCTAACATTTGTCTTACTTGCCTTCTAGTTCGCGGGCGGCGGCTTTCATCGAAAGCTGCAAGCGGCCACGGTCGTCGATAGCAACCAATTTAACGGTAACTTTGTCACCTTCCTTTAGCTTATCGCTTGGCTTTTCGGTACGCTCTTCCGAGATTTCTGATACATGTACTAAGCCGTCTTTGCCTGGCATAATCTGCACGAAGGCACCAAAGTCGAGCACGCTCACTACTGGTACGTCTTTGTAGATTTTGCCAACCTCTGGCTCGGCCGTAATGCTTTCAATCCAAGCCACTGCAGCGTCAATTTTAGCCTTGTCTGGGCTGGCGATCATGACCGTACCATCATCCTTAATGTCGATTTCGGTACCAGTTTCTGCGGTGATCTTCTGGATGGTCTCGCCGCCCTTACCGATCACTTCACGAATCTTATCAGGGTTAATCTGAATAGACTCAACGCGTGGAGCGTAGGCGCTCAGTTCTTTGCGCGGTTCGGCGATGGTGGTCAGCATGTGTTCAAGAATGAAGGCACGACCTTCGTTACCCTGTTCCAGGGCCTTCTTAAGTGTGGCCACTGGCAAACCGTGAACCTTCATGTCCATCTGTAGCGCAGTAATACCCTTGGCGGTACCGGCTACCTTGAAGTCCATGTCACCAGCAAAGTCTTCGGCATCAGCAATGTCACTTAAAACGTAGGTGTCATCTCCATCAACCATTAAGCCCATGGCAATGCCAGATACTGGAGCCTTCAGTGGCACCCCGGCATCCATAAGTGCTAAACAGCTAGAACATGTTGCGGCCATACTGGTCGAACCGTTCTGCGACATAATTTCTGTCACGCTGCGGATAGTGTATGGAAACTCGGCTTCGTCTGGCAGTACGGCCATGAGGGCGCGCTCCGCCAGGTAGCCATGACCGATTTCGCGGCGGCCTGGGCTGCCCAAGCGGCGCACTTCACCAACGGTCCAACCTGGAGCGTTGTAGTGGTGCATGTAACGGCGCTCGGTGTTCTTTTCCATGGTGTCAACCAACTGAGCGTAGCTCAGCGGTGCCAACGTCACGATGTTCATCCCCTGGGTAACCCCGCGAGTAAACAGGCTCGAACCGTGAGCGCGCGGCAAGAAGCCAACTTCACTGCTCAGTGGACGAACTTCGTTCAGCTTGCGACCGTCAGGGCGAGTCTGGTGCTCAACAATACCCTTGCGGACATCTTTGTGTAACGCCAGCGTGAAGGCATCCTCGTATACTGCCGACCAAGTCTCGAACTCTTCACCGAGTTCTTCGGCAAAGTGGGCCATGGTCTGCTCTTTTAAGTTGGCAACGAGCTCGTTGCGCTCTGGGTATGGCTTGCGCAGCTCTTCGCCCATCTTGTCTTCCAAGTACTTGGCGACATTATCTTGAATAGTTTCATCAGGCAGGTCGAGCGTGTAGTCCTGAGGAGTTACGCCAACCTTTTCAACCAATTGCTTCTGCAGCGCAATTGCTGGCTGCATAGCGGTCTGGGCAAATTCTAGAGCTTCAACAACTTGGTCTTCACTGACTTCTTTGGCGCCAGCTTCAACCATCATGATGCCTGCAGCGTTACCGGCAACGACGAGGTCTAAGCCACCAGCTTCAAGCTGTTCTGCGCTCAGGAAAGCGGCCAGCTTGCCGTTCTCGTCGTAACCAACGCGCAGACCGGCAACGGGGCCGTCAAATGGCGCACCAGTTAGCATTAAAGCTGCGCTGGTGGCAATCATGGCGATCATGTCTGGTCGGAAGCTTGGGTCCATGCTGAGAACAGTGGCAATTCCCTGCACTTCGTGGCGATAACCCTTTGGCCACAAGGGGCGGATTGGGCGGTCAATAAGACGTCCAATTAGAATAGCCTCGTCGCTTGGGCGACCTTCACGCTTAATAAAGCGGCTGCCGCTAATTTTGCCAGCTGCATAAAACTTTTCTTCATAGTCAATGCTCAGGGGGAAATAATCCATACCTTGAACAGTTTTGTCGCTCACCATAGCGGTTCCGAGCACAACCGTGTCGCCGTAACGAGCCAGCACACTGGCGCTCGAACGGAAGCCCACGCGGTTAATTTCGAGTGTTAATTTTCGGCCGCAGAAATCGGTCTCTACCGTAATAACCTGCTTGCCCATCGGATTAATGGTTTGTGCCATGTTTCCTCTGTTCTTTCTGTCTGGGGAGACCTTAGACAAGGTCCAAATATGCTCGCCAATGCTTGTGCTATAAGCGCGAGTATATCTGTAGCTTTGCCTGAGGTTGGTTCCTGAGACGTATTAATGTGCACAAGCTGGGGATCTCGAGTGCTCGAGAGCCCTGTCTATGCACTAGCGGCGAATGCCAAGCTTAGCAATAAGCTCGGTGTAGCCCTTGGGGTCGCGGCTAGCGATGTAGCGCAACAAACGGCGGCGCTTGCCAACCATTTGCAATAAACCACGGCGAGCCATGAAGTCGTGCTTGTTGCTCTTAAGGTGTTCGGTTAACTCCTTAATGCGTTCTGTAAGCACGGCAACCTGGGCGCTTGAACCGCCGGTGTCTTTGTCGTGGACTTGCGCGCTTTTAATAGCGGCAGCCTTCTTTTCTCCAGTAATCATGTGCTTGTATTCTAACAGATGAGCTCTTGATAAGCAAGGTGTAATTTCGGGCGGAGACTTTCTGATGTTAGAGGAGTCGGCGACTGCCAACAACGTCTCTTTCAGGTGATCTCCACCCGGGTTTGGGGTGCTCGCTCAGTGTGTACTGAGCTGTTTAAAGTCATCCCCTCATGACTATCCTGTTCTTCTCCCCTCACCGGCGATGCTGGTGGTGCGTGACGGTCGGGCCGTGCTTGTCGGCGACGTACTGGACGCTCGGGAGGGTGTTGGTGTAGCAGTACAGGGCAAGGAGCGCGATAACGCCACATACCACCACAGCGCCGAAGGCCCGAAGGGCTACGTAGCTGCCTCCAATGGTAAGTTGGAGAAGTGGCGAGATGACCATTGCGGCCAAAGCCCCGATAAAGACACAGACCAGAATGAACTGCCCCGTGCTGTTAATGCCTTCCAAAAACGCGTGCATGACGCCCCCCAGTGAAAATGAACGAGAACAGGGGTATTTTATAACATAACTAGTTTAGAGTCAATAGATTCTGCTCAAGCTTAGTCTGGTCGAGGCCCTCGATCTCTAGGGCTTTCGTAAGCGAAAAGTCCGCGATCTCGGTGCGGCGGAGATCGCTCATATATGCCCCTGTTTTAAGCAACCTGCCAAGATCTTCGACCAGCGAACGAATATACGTGCCGCTACTCACCCGGCTGGTAAATTTCACCAATGGGTAGTCGTAACTGGTCAATTCATTTGAATAAATGGTCGTCGGGCGAGCTTCCAGCTCCACCACCTTGCCCTCTCGGGCAAGTTTGTACGCCCGTTGGCCGTTAATTTTCATTGCCGAGAACGCCGGTGGCACCTGCATAATGTGGCCCTGTAGGCTCTCTAGAGCCTCTAGGACGACTTTTTCGGTGGGGATAGTAGTGGATACGGCCGTTTTCTCGCCTTCTTCGTCGCCAGTAGTACTGGTTTGGCCCAGCGTCATGGTTACCTCGTAAGTTTTGTCCTGTTTGCTAAGCTCTTGGGCTCGGCGAGTATATTCCTTACCTACCAAAATCACCAACAAGCCCGTCGCGAGCGGATCGAGCGTACCAGTATGGCCAACTTTGCAGTTTTTGGGCTTTTTGCCTTCGGCCTGCGCAACAATTTTCCGTACGTAATTGACTACGTCAAAGCTCGTCCAACCAGACGGTTTATTAACTAATAGAACACCTTGCATTGCACTAGTGTACAGGATTTAGAACCCGGTCATGGGTGGAGGCACGGGTGGTGGAGCCGGTTTGTCTGATGCCGAGGTTGGCGGAACCGGGTTGGCTGGTGGTGGCGCAAGGCCGCCCGGAACTGGCAGCGTAAATGGCTGCTCTACCGGCCCAGTTAACTCTGGGCCAGGGGCAGCTGGCTGTTCGGGTGCAGGAGCTGCTGGAGCGCTTACATCAGGATCTGGATCGTTAGTAATGCCAAATGCTGCCGGGTCGAAAGCGGTGGAGCTGGCGGTCGGGCCAGCTGGCGGCTGCTGATCAGTTGGCTGGCTTGGCTCTTCGGCAGGAGGAGCCACATCCGTTACAGGAGTACCCATGTCCATGGGTTGGGCGTTCAGCGCCTGAATTGGTTCTGGATTGACCGGAGGGGTGCTGTCGATAGCCTTCATGACTTCATCGCGTGCGGAACTGAGGTCGGGAGGCGTCGGCACGTCAGTACTATCCTGCTGCAAGTGCGGACTGTCAACTTCTTTCTCGATGTCTGCCAGTGTTTCGCCCGGTTGCGGCATGAACGACGAGGAGCTATCAGTTGCTGGTGCTGGCTGATCCATCCATGGCTGTGGCGGCATCCAGCTGGGTGGTGCTGGCTGTGGCGCGACTGGCGGTTCAGATACTGGAGATGGTTCGGCCGAAGCAGGCTCGCTATTGCGGTTGAGAAGCGGCTGTTCGCCGGTAGCATTTGGCTGGCTCAGCGGATCAGACGTTGGCTCTAGCACTGCATCGTCAGGTGTTGCGTTAGCTGTAAGCGTACCACCAAGAGATGGTGGCTCAGTTATAACATGCGATGTTTCGCTCACCGCTGGGGCTTGGCCAACCAGAGCCGGCTGGTCGGTAGCACTCGGTTCTGAGCTGTTGGTTTTTACATCGGTCACGGTAGGAACTTCTGGCTCTGCAGGAGCTGCAGGCTGGGCGGGAGCTTCGGACTGCGGAGTTACCGAAGGCAACTCAAAATCAGGCTTTGTCGACTCTTCAGTTATCGCTGCTTCTGTAGGGGCGGGATGGTTGATTTCGAGGGTACCGTCACTCGATTTAGTGGCGGCCGGTTCTTCGGGTGCTTCGGCAGGGGCAACCGGCTCTTCCAGCTTGCTGGCAACCAATTGCTGGTTGGCACCGGCACTCATCAGCTGGGCGCTAATGCTCATGGTTTGTGGCGTGGTCTTTTCGTTACTAAACCGAGCGGTTTCGGCAACGATACCGGTTAACAGCGCCGTGGCGATTTGGCCATCGAGCTTGTCTTTATCAACAACGTTACCAAGGTCGACAACCAGCTCACTCAGGCTGCTCGCCTGAGCGTCATGCCAACTAATAGAGCCGAGCTCACTCGCCTCTCCCCCTATGGTGATGGTGGCGACGGTGGCGTCGTGCAAAATGCGACCATGGGCAGTAATTGCGGTGTCGAGGTCTTGCTGGGCATGAACGCCAAGCGCGATAACTGTGTCGACGTTGAAGTCGCCCTGGCTAAATTCGAGATCGTCGGCACTGAGTGAGGTGCGGTACGGAGTAATAAAGATCTTAACGACTTTATCTTCAACCTTGTAGCGAAGTTTATCCGCCTTACTCTTATCGAGCGCAATGATGAAGTCGCGAAGGCTATCGGTATTCTTTTCGAGAGTGTCTGCAGGTTGCAAGAACTCGAGGGTACTTGGCACATCCCCGCTGAAGACGGCAGTGGCGTGCTTATCGATCTTGTTTAGCCACAATGTTAGGCCCAAACAAGCAGCCAGTTGGTCCACCGTTGGGTTGCTACTCACGGTCACTAAGATATTGGTCGACTGCTTAATTTTGTCGACGAGGGCCTGCTTGGGATCTGTAACGTTACTATCCATAGTTTTTATTTTAGCGCTTTCAAACTGAATCGTACCATGTTCCTGAGGCCAGCGCAACAAGCATAAGCGGTCAAATTTTGACAAATTACGGTGTGCTCTTTACAATACGTCATCGACTGATATTAAAAATTTAAGCAAAGGTAATAAGAAGATATGCCAATTATCAAGTCAGCAAAAAAGCGCGTTAAAGTTGCTAAAAAGGCAGCTGTTCGTAACAGCAAGACCAAGCGTTCTCTGAAGACCGCCCTGAAGGCTTTTACTAAGAGCCCCTCTGCAAAGGCGCACTCAACCGCTCAAAGCAACATCGACAAAGCCGCTAAAAAGGGTCTGGTTCACAAGAACAAGGCTGCCCGTATGAAGAAGCAGGCTGCCGCCAAGGCGAAGGCTGCCGGTGTTAAGCCAGCTGCAGCCAAGAAAACTGCTGCCGCAAAGCCAGCAACCGCCGCAAAGAAAGCTGCTCCAGCTAAGAAACCAGCTGCAGCTAAAAAGGCTCCTGCAAAGAAGCCTGCAGCTAAGAAAAAATAGTCGCGCTCGACTCTCTAAATTAAAAAGAGGCCATCTCGGGCCTCTTTTTTCTATGTGCTCAGTGTTAATAAGTAATGCTGCAGGGCGTCATCAATGCTAAATGTTTCGCGTTTGCTACGAGCATCGATTTCGGCCAAATCGGCCACGAGACGCTTGAGCTCGGTGAGCGTAAGCTTGCGTGCAATGCCACTGCTCTTCTGTACAACGTAGGGGCTAACCTTGGCCTCGCTGGCGATAGCTTGCGGCGATCGTTCACCGGCGGTCTTAATGAGCGCCAGTATGTGCAGCTGCCAGGCGAGCATAGCGACGATTTGCTGCGGCTCAACCTTGAGGGCACGTTGCTCAGCGTAGAGCTGCATAGCACGCTGCGTGTTACCGGCAAAAGCAGCATCCAGCAGTTCAAAAACTGTGCTCTGCGGCGTAGGCTCGGTGAGCGCTTCGATGCTGCTGCGGCCGACCTTCGCATCGTATAGCAGCAGCTTTTCGAGTTCATGAGCGAGCAATTGCTGATTGGTGCCAACACGTCCCACTAAGAAGCTGGCATCGGCTTGGCTTAGTGTACCGCCCTGCTCTTTAGCGGTCTGCACGAGCCAGCGAGCCAGACCACTTTGGTCAAGTTCACTAAATTCACGGTAGTCAGTCGATTTCTTGAGATATTTGTAATAACTGGAGCGCTTATCGAGCTTGGGCTCGACTATGACAACGTCGGTGGTCTCTGGCGTGTCAGCCAGCAGATCAGCGGCCTTCTCTACAAATTGTTTGTTGGTACTGCCGGCCTTAATAAGTACCATTTTTTTGTTCGATAAGAATGGCAAACTGGTGAGTGCTTCGCTCATGCGCTCAAAAGTAGCCTCGTCGCCATCCAGGCGCTCGAGGCCCATGTCGCCCTGTTCTGCCACGAAGTTCGCCGTTAGTTGGCGGAGTTCGTGCGTCAGCGCGTAGGTGTTTGCTCCCGTTAGTGTAATCACCATCGTTCATACATTGTAACAATTGGCACAGTGACAGCAGTATGGAGTTTGCTATACTTCTGATCACCACCTTATGGCGCGAGTTATTATTGTTTCAAACCGACTACCCGTCAGCGTCAAAAAAGAAGACGGGAAGTTAGTATTTTCGCAAAGCACGGGCGGTGTTGCTACGGGCCTGTCTTCGTATGCCAACAACCCCAACAACCGCTGGATCGGCTGGCCTGGTATCCCAAGTGACGACCTAACACCCACCCAAAGGCGTGAAGTGAGCCGTGAGCTTGCCCGTCATAACTGCATCCCTGTTTTCTTAACCAAGAAGCAGATCGACAACTTTTATAATGGTTATAGCAACAGCATTTTATGGCCGCTGTTCCACAACTTGCCCGTACAGGGGAAACGGTACCGTGAACAGTGGTGGAAGGGCTACCGCGCTGTTAACAAATTGTTTAGTGAAGCAGTCCAAAAAGTAGCCCAAAAGAATAGCCGCATTTGGGTACATGACTATCAGCTACTACTGGTACCCGACATGCTTCGGGCCGCCAACCCCACTTCCAACATCGGCTTTTTCCTGCACATTCCCTTCCCTCGGCCCAAAGTTTTTGTCACATTGCCGGAGGCCAGAAAGCTTATCAGTGGCATTCTCGGCGCGCAGCTTGTTGGCTTTCACACGACGGGCTACGTCAACAACTTCTTAGACACCTGCGAAGAGTTAGACATTGGCACTGCCGGAAATAGCCAAATCGTAGTTGGCAACCGCATCATCCGTACCACCGACTTTCCGATGGGCATTGATTACCAAAAGTACGCCGAGTCCAGCAAGTCGGCGGCTGTTCGCGCCGCTGCCTTAAAGTACAAACTGCGCTACCGCGGCCAAAAGGTAATTGTGTCAGTTGACCGGCTTGACCCGTCGAAGGGCCTGGTTGAGCGCTTAGAAGCCTACCGTGAGTTTTTACAGAAAAATTACCGCAAGCTACGAGGCAAGGTTGTTTTGAGCATGGTAGCAGCCCCTTCTCGCACGGACATTAGCGTGTATAAAAAGCTGAAGATCAAGTTAGACGATATGGTTGAAGAAATCAACGAACAGTTTGGTACTAAGCGGTGGCAGCCAATCGACTACATGAATGTGTCGCTGCCTTTTGAGGAAGTGAGCGCCCTTCTTCAGGTAGCCGATGTCGCCTTCATCGCACCAATTCGCGACGGCATGAACCTGGTAGCCAAAGAGTATGTGGCCAGTCGCCGTAGAAATGGCGTGCTGATCTTGAGCGAGACTGCTGGCGCCGCCCAGGAACTAAGCGACGCCCTGCTCGTTAACCCAGCGCGCCCAGAAACAATTGTCCAGGCCTTAGAAAAGTCACTGACCATGCCAAAGCACGAGCTCAGAAAGCGTTTTGCTTCCATGCAAAAACAACTGTCGTCCAACACGGTTCAGCACTGGGCTGGCAGTTTTATGAAAACGCTGCAGAAGCCAGTACCGCGCACCACGAGCCTGCGCACACCAAGTCTTACAACGACGCGCATAAGCAAGATCAAGAACAGCTACCACCTCACCAGTAAACGCCTGCTGCTGCTGGATTACGACGGCACGCTCATGCCGCATACCGACCATCACTCACATGCCGTGCCGCCCAAGAAGCTGCTGCGACTCCTTGAATCCTTATCGAATGACGATAAAAACGAGGTAGTGCTCATCAGCGGCCGCAGCCGCGAGGATCTTCAGGACTGGTTCGGTGACATTAACATCAATTTGATTGCGGAGCATGGCGCGCTCATTAAATCTGCCGGGCACAAAACCTGGCACGAGACGGTAGACTCAGGCCGCCGCTGGAAAAAGACCATGCTTCCAATACTGCAGCACTACACAGATATAACCCCTAACGCCTTCATAGAGGAAAAGCAGTATTCACTGGTGTGGCATTACCGTACCTCACCACCATTCGCCGCCCAAAAGAACCTGCAAATTTTGCACCGCGTGCTGCGTCCCCTCGCTCGGCAGCATGGGCTAGAGCTATTTCAGGGTAATAAAATTCTGGAGGTAAAAGATCCAGGTATCAACAAAGGCAACGCGGTACACCGCTGGTTACGACGTGAACACGACTTCGTACTGGTAATTGGCGATGATTTCACAGACGAGGACATGTTTGCAGCTGTCCCGGCGAGCGCCATAACCATAAAAGTCGGCCGTGGGCGCACCATCGCCAATTACCGGGCCACCAGTTCGGATGAAGTCATCAGTCTACTTACGAAGCTGAACAAATAGCTACAGGCCTTTAAAAAGATCCTCAAGCGAGACTTTGAGCGTGCGGCTCAGCTTGAAGAGCGTAGCAATCGTCGGCTTACGCCTACCCTGCTCAATAAAGCCAACATGCGAACGGTCGACGTCGCTCTGAGCCGCCAGGACTTCCTGTGACATACCCTGCTTATGGCGGGCGGCTGCAATCCGCCTGCCAAGTTCTGCATACACCGCTTCAACGTTTTTATTACGGATTCTATACCGCTTACTATTGTCATCAGAAGGCATACGATAAGCTTATGCATTAAGCGGAAGTACAGCTACTGACAAATGTCAGCAGTCTCACCGTCAGCTCGTTGATATTACACGCTGACAATGCGGGCAAAGATGCGTACCCCGCCCTGCCACGCGTGTCTTGATAATGGTAGTACCGCAGCGCGGACAGGCCTGACCTTCGCGGCGGAACACTTTGGCAAAACTTAAATAACTCCCTTTATTGCCTTCGGCATCAACATAGGTATGGTCACTGCTGCCACCCTTATCGATACTCAGCTGCAAGACATCCCGCGCCGAGCTGAAGAGCGCCTTAATCTTAGCTTCACTTAGGTCGCGCGCAAGCGTGCTGGGATGGATTTTGGCGCCCCATAAGCTTTCGTCTGCGTAGATATTGCCAATGCCAGCAACCACTGTTTGGTCTAAAATAACGGCTTTGATATTGCTGTTTTTGCGCCGCTTTAAGCGGTCTCGGAATTGCTGCCAGGTGAAATCTGCAGCGAGCGGCTCGGGGCCAACTTTTTTAAAGAAGTCGAGCTGCGGAATTTCGGCGGTTGGTAGCAGGCGCATCCAGCCGAATTTACGCTGATCATTAAAAAATAATGTGCTGCCATCGTTAAATACGAGCGTAACGCGAGTAGACTTATCGGGCAAACGGCCGACCAGGCTGTCGTTTGGGTGCCCCGCCCCGAAGTGCACCGTCTCGCTGTTAAATACCAGCTGCCCCGTCATCTTCAGATGAATGATAAGCGAATACTTCGTAGACAGCTCAATCAATATGACTTTGGCACGGCGAGTCACCGCCACAACCGTAGAGTTAATTAAAAATTCATTAACATCAGTCGCGGCGTTTGGGAAGCTTTTGGGCGTATCAAAAGAAACATCGGCCACTGTTCGGCCCGGTAATAGGCGCTGCAGTCCGACTTTGACAGTTTCAACCTCTGGTAACTCCGGCATGCCATTATTATACTGGTAGGACATGGATTCACTATTTGATATCTTAAAGCGCAAAGACTTCGACGTGCCGCCAGAGGTGGCGGCGATTAAGCAGTACGTGCGCGACGAATTTCAGGCAGAAGTCGAAGTGCTGGTGCGTGAAAAAGAGATAGTGATTGCCGGCCGCAGTTCGGCGCTCGTTGGGAGCCTGCGCCTGCGTGGACCACAAATTAAAAAAGCCGCCGGTACTACCAAGCGACTCGTCTTTCGGGTTGGATAATTATAGATTCAGATCTTCGGTCAAATCGCCATAATCGGGAACTTGAACCTGGAATAAGTTGAGCGTTAAGTTCAAGTTACCACGGTAAGACTTGGTGCCGCCACAGCTAGTTGCCCAGAAGCGCTGGACGCTTTTACTGCCATCATGGGCTTCAAAAATATACCGCTGACCGGTTGGGCAGTAACCCTTGTCGTTCTGGAGGTCTTTGGCGGTGTTGCCTTTGGTAAAACCTGCCCTGTCGAGTGCGCTCAAGAATTCGCTAAAGCCATTAGGGGTCATGGCATAATTACGGCTATTAGTAACGTTCCCGTCGTAGCCCTGTGAAATTTCAACATTAGTGCTCTCGTTTGTAACGATAATCTGGGATTGGTAATGGTTTTCTGCGGCTGTAATTGGTCCTACGGTGGTCATCGTGACACTAAAGTTGGAGTTATCCGCGTAACTGGTAAGCTCTTTTTGGGCTTCAGGAGCTTTGCCGCCACCGCTGCGCATAATAAGGGCAATTACGACAAAAAGCAGGACAATGACAAGCCCGATTCCAACGAAGTAGCGTAGATTTCTTCCTTCACCGTACATATCAGTACATATAGTAACACAGTTAACTTACTTTTGCAATGGTTCGTAGTCAAAATAACAGAGGCGGCCATGAATTTGCTGTCAAAATTTTGCGCAAAGTCTGCCATAATTGATGCTTAGACTATGAAGCTTACCTATCAAACCGGCGTAGCGGCTCTAATTCACCTGGCAGTCATTACTGCTTTCAACATCTTAAACGGCGTACATTCCAGCATCCAGCAATGCACCAACGGCAGCAGCGACTGCATCGGTAACATCATCACCTCCATGCTTTATTTCATGCTGATTACAATGTGGTTCGTCTTCTTGTGGATTTTGGCAGCCGCCACGCAAGACCGCCGCAGCCGCAAGCTTGCCTTCGTTTTAATGGGCTGTGAAGGCCTGGTGTTCATGGTTTCCCTGTTCAATGCCCAGCACCATAATAACTTCCTAGGATTAGTCACAAGCGTAGTCGACGCCGCCCTTGCTGCATGGGTTGGCTGGTTGGCATTTCGAATATTCATTCATGGCGGTAGCCGCGTGACCTCTTCGGCACGATCACGCCGCCGTCGCCTGTCTAACTAGTCACAAAGGTCGGATTGCTGTTGCAGTAATGTGCCTAGCGTACCCGATGAATCACACAGATCGTTTTTGACCGTTGAATCGCTGCCAGTAACTTGCCGCAGACTATCGAGCGTATGCTTCGCATCGCGTACTTCCTGGAGCGCCTGGTAGGCAAACATACCACTAACAGCCAGCACCGCTACAAAAACCACGCTGAAGAATACCAGGAAAAAGTTTAAAAGCTTAACTTGGCGAGCTAATTTTCGGATTAATACCTCATCCACGGGTTATAACTCCTTCACTGCATTACAAAATTCTGCAGGATACTTGCGGAGCAAGCGCTCAGCAGCGACTTCTGGCGCACACCACTCAAACTCCTGCTCAGGCCCATTTGGATCAAGAACAATGGTCGCATCTTGCGGTAACTGCACCCGGTACGGCATAAGCACTAGCGGCACGCGGGTCTCGCCAACCGGAATAGTAATATTACTCAGCACGGTAGCCATGTGCTCGGCCGGACCATCGTAATCGATACCGATTTCTTCTTTGATCTCACGGCGTAAGGTTTGTAAAAAGTCCTCGCCGGGTTCCATACGGCCGCCAGGCAGATCCCAGTGCGCCGGGTTGTCGCCCCACTGCGGTACAGCCAACAATAGAATTTCGCCTTTGTCGTTTTGGGCGACTGCCTTAATACCTATTTGGAATAATTGTTCGGTTGCCACTATAGTTCGCCCCAGTTGTCGCCAACAGTTACATCAACATCTAGGCGCACTGGCAATTCGTAAATGTTCTGCATGGCGTCTTTCAATAAAGTAGCGATGTTATCGGCCACTTCAGCCGGACATTCGACAACAATGGAGTCATGGATTTGCAGCAGCTGACGGCAACTATTGTGCTGTTTGGCAAGCAGCTTGTCGACTTCGATCATGGCCATTTTCATAAGGTCGGCCTCGGTGCCTTGGATGGGCATATTAATGGCGGCTCGCTCTGCTCCGCTCCGGACCATAAAGTTGCTAGAGTGAATGTCGGGCATCGGACGACGACGGCCAAATAATGTTTCAACGTAGTTATCCTTACGAGCCTTTTCAAGCACACGCTCCATGTAGTCAAACAATGGCTTGCGCAGCTCTTTGTAGCGCTTAATAAACGTCTGGGCTTGCTCGTAATTCATGCCAGCGGCCACGCTGAGGCCATGCGGGCTCATACCATACAAAATACCGAAGTTAATGACTTTGGCGGCCCGGCGCATTTGTTTCGTAACGTCCTCGGGGGTGCGCTCGTATACCTGGGCGGCAGTCGTTAAGTGAATATCTGCGCCGCGGTTGAACATCTCGATCAGTTCTTTGTCTTCGGCCAAAACGGCGGCTAGGCGTAACTCAAACTGTGAGTAGTCGGCACTCACAAGCTTCATGCCCCTCCCGGCCACAAAGGCAGTACGCACGTGGCGGCCCAGGTCGGTGCGGGTTGGGATGTTCTGTAAGTTTGGATCAAGCGAGCTTAAACGGCCGGTTTGGGCAGTTGTAAGGCTGTATGTGGTGTGTACGCGTGAATTTTCGTCGACCAGCTTTGGCAGAGTATCGACATACGTGCTCTTGAGCTTGGTGACTTCGCGGTAGAGTGTGATCAAATCGATAATCGGGTGGGCAGCGCGTAACTTGTCCAACTCGCTGGCGGCCGTGGAGTAGCCGGTTTTGCCCTTCTTGATCCCCTGCGTAGGTAGCTGCAGTTTGTTGAACAGAATGTCGGCTAGCTGCGTTGGGCTACCGATGTTAAATTCCTGATCAGCGTGGCCGTAGATCTGCTGCTCGTAGTCATTAATAGCGTCGTCGATTTGCTCAGCGAACTTCGCCATATACTTCGTGTCGAGCTCGATGCCTGCATACTCCATGCGGGCTAGTACCGGGATTACCGGCCATTCAATGTTCTTTACTAATTCTGGGAATTTGGGGATTAGCTTAATGGCGGTCGCCTGCTGGTCGTGCAATGCCTTGATGGCAGCCATAACTTCGGCAGCGCGAGTAGTCAGTTCGTCCTGGTCAATATCTTCAAACGGCGAGCCGTCGTAACCTAAGTCAGTTTGTGCCAGCTCGGTCAGTGTTTGTTCGCGGCGTAAGCTATCCAGCACAAATGCCCCAACCAAAACATCGTGCTCGACGGCTGGCAGCTCTTTCAATCCCAACTCCAGCAGTATTTTGAGGGTCGATTTTACATCGTAACCAATAAGGCTTTTAACGGGCTTCAACAGATCCACGACAGCATCGGCAGCCACACGTGTAAGGTCGATTGTCGAAGTAGTTTTGCCGTCAGGGCTAATAATTAATAACTGCGGATCTTTGCCGTGCCTACCCATACAGCGGCCGTGAATATACAAGGTTTCGGGTAGTTTAAGGTCGTTGAGTAGCGCAGCATTCGTGATCACCGTATTCTTGCCGGCCGGTAGGCTAGTGGCTGCATGTGGGCGATCTTCTTCTGCCACTTGCATAATCTCTGGCAACTGCCGGGCTAACGAGCGGAATTCCAGTTTTTGCAGCAACTCTAGCAGTTCCTGCGGGTCACACTTACTGCCGTTCATAGCCTTTAGGTCGAGCTTGAGCGGTGCATCAGTCCAAATACGGGCCAGCTCTTTGCTCAAATAAGCCAAGTCTTTGCCGGCTTCAAGCTTTTTGCGGAGTGAATCTTTAATAAGCGCCAGGTTTTCGTACACGCCATCAAGCGTTTTGTACTCCTGTAGTAGCGTAATAGCGCCCTTTTCACCAATACCCGGCACTCCTGGGATGTTGTCGGATGAGTCACCTTTTAGCGACTTTAGGTCCAAAAATTGATCCACGTCGATGCCGTACTTGGCCGTGAACGACGCAGGTGAATACAATTCGATGCTACTGAGGCCTTTTTTAAGCGCGAACATGTGGACGTTGTCATTCACTAGTTGCAGCATATCGAGGTCGGAACTGATAAGCATAGTGTCAATTCCCTGTTCGGCGGCTTGCACGGCCAGGGTGCCCATAATGTCATCGGCCTCGTAATCGTCCAGCTCGTAGAGCGGCCAACCGAACGCCTCGAGCAATTGGTGCAGCACCGGAACTTGTTCATAAAAGTCCGCTGGAGCCGGCTTGCGGCCTGCTTTGTACTCTGGATACAGCTCTAGTCGGCGGCGAATATTAGTCTTGGGTTTGTCCCACGCAACAGCTACATAATCGGGTTTTAAGCGCTTAATAACTTCGAGCGCCATGGTCGCAAAGCCAAATACGCCACCAGTCGGCGTGCCGTCCTTGGTACTAAGGTTGGGCATGGCGTAATAGCCGCGGTAAAACACGCTCTTACCATCAATAACCACTAACTTTTTCTTACGCACCTCTGTTGCCATATCAACAGTATAGCTCACGCTCGTCACCCGCCGTATACTAAAAGTATGCTGAAGCGTTTATTACACTATTCCTGGCCGCTACTCTTGGGTGTGGCTGCCGTGCTGGCGGCCGATGTGCCGACGACCATAACGCTCATTGTGGCTGCCATCGCCTATGCCGTCCTCATATTGATGCGCAACCAAAGCCTCACCCGCATCATGACCGAACTAACCGATTTGATCGCCGGCCACCGCAACCCTGCTCCTAGCAGTAGTACACTCGATCGCAGCTTACTCAGGCTACACCGACATTTATTAATTCTGGCAGCTGCAGCCGAGTTACTCGTGTTTTTAGTCTGCGTATTAGGCAACCTTGACGTCACGGTTGCCCGCAACTATGCCCTGCTGATCATTGTCGCGCTCGCCACGCTCGGCCTGGAAATGGAGTTGGCCGTTCTGGTGCGAGGCCGTCGCAAGCGCAGCACCGAATCGGTTCACACCGCCCTTAGCTACGCCACGGAAGATGCATATGCACTATTGACAATTGTCATTTTGAGCCTAGCAGGCACCCTGTTCTTGCATATACCACCCGCCTTGTCGGCGCTACAAATTGTGTTTATAACATGTCTCTCGCGTCCAATCTTGTCAGGCAGCGCCCTGCAAACTGCGCCACACCAAGGCGACCGCCGCTGGCGCGTATTCTTTGTGTCGGCCATTGTGTACGGCAGCTTTGTATTCTTCTTTATTCGACACTATCTCGAGCCCCGCTACGCTGATGTCATTAATCCGATCACGTGGCAAGCTACAACCATGGCAATGGTCACGTTTATCGGCTGCCAAGCCATCATGTTAGCCTTTAACCCTAAAGCCCCTAAGGTCATCGCCTACCGATTAGCCCTGTTGCTCGGCACCATCGCAGCAGTTGTCTACGTGCCGTTCCTACGCAATTACCTCATGACCAATACCCTAACTGCATCCGACTGGGTCTGGGCAATTATTAGCAGTATTCTATTCGCGGCATTTTGCCTGATTCAATACCACAGCTACCAGCACAGCCGCCAGAGCGTGCTAGAACGTGCGTCTATTCGCTGACCAGTTCCGCCTGCGAACCACTGCCCTACGCTCTTCTTCGTCTAGACCGCCACGAATGCCGCGCTCTTCACCGTTCTCAAGTGCATCTTCGAGGCACTCTGTTCTGACCGAGCACTGTAAACACACGTACTTTGCAAAGTTAATACGAGCCTGATTATCTTTGTCCGTAAAGAACAACTCTGGATCAATACCGCAGAGGCCTAGGGCCGCCCAACCAGTGGTTTCGCCCCTGCTTCGACGAGCGGCTTCCTCTAGCGCCCTATCGAGCTTTTGATCTCTTAGACTCATTGGGGTAACTATGGAAGCGCCCCCTCTACGACCAGTCCTGACAGCGTGAGCCATAGCTGCGTATGTTCGTTTTTTCTTGTTAAGCACTGTGTACTGAGTTGTGCCGCGCTCCCAGGCGATCTCTAGAGCACTCTTACCAGCAATAAAGTCACGTACAAGCTCTAGGGATGCCAGCGTTTCTTCTCGTTTATCATCCCCTACCTGGCGCAGACGCACCCGTGCAGCCTGATTTAATAAGTTGAGCCCTTCTTCCTCGGAAAGACACTCAACAGCCTCTTTTCCTCCTTCGCCACTACCGTAAATCGCACGCAAAGCGTAGCGTCGGCGACGCGTAATTTCGGCTGCCGATGCTCGTTCAAAGACGGGTACGGCCTCCAATTCTGCGGGGTCGGCAGTTAAGGCTGCCTCGGCTTCATACTGAGCCTGGTCCACTTCAAGTTCTTGCCAATATCCTGCGGCTGCGGTGTTATCAAGTGCTTCTGTGGTCATAACGTCTCGTTAGCTTCATAGTGCCGGATTAGGGCGCGCCAAGCAAGCAGATTGTTAAAAACACAATTTAACGTTTGCTATGCAGAAAGGCCGAGTGCGGCTTCGGCAGACTTTTGGAACGATTCAAGATCATCCCCGCCATTATCCAAAAAGAGGTCGCAGCGCTCTTTTACAGAAGACACATCCAGGGTGGCGGCGTCACCCGTAGGATGCATCTCGCGCTCTTCCTGGGCCAAGAACTCTTCAAAACTGATAGCATCCTCGGCAGCCCGGCCGCGAGCCGCGGCATTGGCCTGAATACGATCGTAGCGAACCCGAGGGTCAGCGTCTAACCAAACCATAGTGCCGCCCAGCTCATGGACCATGTCCGCTTCACCGGGGTGGCGCAAGCTACCGACCACGACGCCCTTATACAGGCTCGATTCCTGCTGCCAGGCCTCGTACGCCTTTTGCACAATCACACCCATGCCGTGCTCACGGCGCCATTCAGCGCTTAAAGCAGCCTTGTGGGCGCGGTCGGTCGGTTCGCCGCGGCGGTTTAACTCAGCCGTCAGCAAATCAGTAGCCGAGACAAACAGATAGTGATGCTTGCTGCTCAGCAAAAGCATCAGCGCATCCTTACCGCTACCGTTCGTGCCCGCTACACCGATAACTTGGACATTCATACCGCTCTAGTCTACCAGATAAATTGATCCGGAGAGGTACAATTAGTAGAGGGGGCTATGAGCTGGAGTTTTATACAAGAAGCCACCGAACGCCACGCCGCCTACACGGCAGCACTATTCGATGAAGAGTTTTGGCAAACACGACTGAACCTCGCAAACCATCGCTTGAGGGCCTTGCAGGCCGAAGTCTCACGCCGGCGGCGACAGCGCTACGATCGGCCCCGAGGCCACCCGAACGTCGGCAGAGAGTACATCGACCAAGAGATTGGCAGCACCATCATGAACACAATTATCCTGACATCTGGCCTTAGGAACGCCATCAACGACCGAATCGACGCCGAAGCCCACGACGTCCGGTATTTTCGCGACCATCCTCGCGCATATTACGACTATGCCCTGCACCTTGCGCACCTAACAGGTACAGAAATTATCGTTGGTGGCGAGGTACAAACTATTACCGAAGACCGCCTCAGACAGCTCCATGAGGCATCAGACGGTTTTTAACCACTACCACTTTATTGACAAAAAAGCATAAGCGTGTTAATATGCTTGTATTGTTCATAAAAACAAATAGGAAAAATCATGGCCATCAGCCCAACCTCTGACCCAACAAAAATAGAACGCAACGCCAACGATCTGGCGCATACCAGCATGGAACTTGGCGGCCACGCAGTCGTGCACAGCCTCAGCCCCGAAGACAGGGCCGCCATTGAAGCCATTAAAGAAAAGGCGCTTGCCGAACTTGCAGCAACAGGTAACGTACCTGCTGAGCATATGCCTGACCCCGTCACCTTATCGGCCGAGAACCGCGCCGAAATTGACGCCGTTAAAGCCGACGCCCTACAAACTTTCGATCAGCCAACTACTTAATGTAGTCGTGTAACTTCTTAGCGTCGCGATGCTTGCGCAGCTTGGCGAGTGCTTTAGCCTCTATTTGGCGAATGCGTTCGCGGGTGACACTGAATTCCTGCCCTACTTCTTCGAGGGTATGGCTCTTTCCGTCTTCAAGGCCGAAGCGGAGCTTTAGTATCTTCTGCTCGCGTTCGGTCAGGGCGCCGAGCATGTCCTTAACCTGCTCTTTCAGCAGCTGATTGGTCGCTGATTCTTCAGGGCTAATGGTGTCTTCATCCTCGATGAAGTCAGCCAGAACGCTGTCCTCTTCGTCGTCGCGAATAGATGCATCGAGCGAAGAAATGTCCTGCTTAATCTTCATAATGTGCTCGACTTTGTCGACTTCGATTTCCATCGCCTTGGCGATTTCTTCGTTGGTTGGCTCGCGGTTGAGCTCTTGGGTTAAGCGGCGCTGAGTGCGGAGGAGCTTGTTAATGGTTTCCACCATGTGCACCGGAATGCGAATGGTGCGGGCCTGGTCGGCAATGGCTCGGGTAATGGCCTGGCGAATCCACCAAGTTGCGTACGTCGAGAACTTGAAGCCCTTGTCTGGGTCGAACTTTTCGACGGCGCGCAGCAGACCGGTGTTGCCTTCCTGGATCAGGTCGAGCAGGTCGAGACCGCGGCCGACATAGCGCTTAGCGATCGAAACCACCAAACGCATGTTGGCCTCTGCCATCTCGTGCTTAGCTTTTTCGTCGCCGGCAACCACACGTTTGGCAAGCGTGAGCTCTTCTTCGGCGTTTAGCAGTGGGATTTTACCGATTTCACGCAGGTATAGACGGACTGAGTCGTCGGCTACATCGTCGTCGACGTAGACGGCAGCTGCGGTGTCTTCTTCCTCTTCGGCGTCTTCGTCGGCCCAATCGTCGGTGAAGTTGGTTGGGTCGGGCTCGGTTGAGACGGTAATTTCGATGCTAGCGTCAGCTAGCTCGGTGTAGAGTGCGTCGAGCACTTCGGTGTTTTCGGGCGTGTCGGGAATTACATCGAAAATGTCACGCTGGGAGATGTGGCCGTCTTTTTTAGCCTTTTCAACCAGCTGCTGCTTGCGCTCGGTGTAGTCTTCTTGAACTGCTTTTGTGACTTTGTCGTCTTTAGTAGCGCCCTTCTTGGCGGGCTTATCTTTTTTACTTTGGGCCATATTTGCCTCCTGAGATTACGCGTAATAATTCGTCGAGTTCTTTTGCCTTAAGTAACAATTCCCCCGTAGCTTGGTCGTCGGCGTCTTGTAACTGATGGGCAAGATTTAGTTTTTGCGTTTTGACATATGTTTCCACCAGACGGGCCTGCAATCGAGCGACTTCGTAATGAAGTTCAGTAAGCTCGAGACCTTGGTAGAGCTCTTCGTAGAGTAATGCTTCTATTTTAACATAATCAGAGATATTTTTCAGGTCGGTGACCTTTTCGGGCTGGCCCGTGAAGTCGGGATGGGCCTTCAGGAACTGTAAGAGCTCGCGAGCGTTGTCACTGTAGAGCATGGCCGGCTTCAACGAACCGAGGTCTTCGCGCAGGCCTGGCTGCATTAAAACGAGCGCCAAAAAGCGGTCTTGGAGGCGTTGGTTTTCGAGCACTTGCTTGTCAGTTGGCTGGGGTGCGGACTTAATGGCGCGCTTGCGTGCGGGCTCATTTGTAGCTGGCGTTTGATTAAATTTTTGATCCAAAGCTTGGCGGCTCACCCCTATAGTTTCGGCAATGGACACCAAATAGTGGTCTTTTTCGACGGGATCATCAAGAGCGCGGACGACCGGTAACAGAACATCGCTAAAGCGGCGCTTACCTTCAGCGCTGGTCACATCAAGCTGCTGCTTGTAGCGGTCCATCAGCCAGTCCAGGGCGTACTGGTTTTCGGTAATTACTTTCCTCCACATTGCGGGATCCTGCTTAATGAGCTCGTCGGGGTCCTTGCCGCTTGGGATGGTAATGATACTTAATGAAACCTTAACTTTTGAGGCGATGGGGATAGCCCGTTCGGTAGCGTTTAGGCCAGCCTTGTCGGCATCAAAGCTCAGGCGAATGTCGCCGGTGAAGCGGCTGAGCGCCTTCAGATGTGGTTCGGTGAGCGCCGTGCCAGCCGTGGCCACGACCTGGCGAACGCCAGCTTGGTGGCTAGCAATTACATCTAGGTTGCCTTCGGCAATTACTACAAACCCGGATTTACGAATAGTTTCTTTGGCTAAATGTAGGCCGAACACGTGACGGCTTTTGTCGTATAGGGGTGTTTGGGGTGTGTTGATGTACTTAGGGGCGTTTTTATCGTCGGTAAGTAGGCGCGCGGTGAAGCCAATCACCTTCCCTTGGGGATCCTGGAGCGGAATCATTAAGCGGCCACGGAACATGTCATGTGCGCCGCCGCGGTAACGCTGCGAAGTTAGGCCAGCCTGCTTCATTTCTTGCTCGGTGAACTTTTTGGTCTTTAAAAAGTCCACCAGTGCCGTGCCGTTGTTCGGCGAGTATCCGAGCCGCCACTCGAGCGCGGTTTCCTTTGTAAATTCACGTTTTTTGAACACATATTCCAACGCAACCTTGTTCTGTGAGAATTGCACCTGGTAGAAGTGCGTGGCAGCTTCGAGCACTGCAAGCAGACGTTCTTTATTGGGGCCGCCTTGTTGGCCTTTGGAACGAAATTGCTCGATGTCTATGCCGGCCTTACGTGCCAGATGCTCGAGGGCCCCCTTAAAATCAAGGCCTTCGACTTCCATAACAAAGCTGAACATGTCACCGCCCTTGCCCGAACTGAAGTCGTGCCAAATTTGTTTTTCAGGGCTCACTACAAAGCTGGGTGTCTTTTCGGAGCTGAACGGGCTTAAGCCCTTCCAGTTGCGACCGGCACGCTTAAGCTGGACGTACTCACCAATGACGTCTTCGATGCTTAATCGTTGCTTTACTTCCTCAACTGCGTCCATATCTGTTCACATTGTACGCTACTGCTGGCAACCCCTGTCAAAAGTGTTTGGGAACAGCAACTTGCTTGTGGTTAAATAGAGAGGACTATGCAGCCGCAACAACCAATGCCGCCGAATCATCCGGCGAATTACGACTTCATCATGAATCCTGCGCCCCAGCCCCGTAAAACGCTGGGCGGCAACTCTATGGCTACGCGCATTCTGGTAGTTGTCGGCGGCGCTCTTCTGCTACTCATCCTGCTGGTGGTCGTTGTGCAATTGCTTGGCAAGGGTGGTGGCAGCTTCAATAAAGAAGCCATGCTCAGTGTTGCCCAAGATCAAACCGAGATTATTCGGCTTGCCGACCGCGGTGAGCAGGACGCCGTCAGTCAATCCAACAAAAACTTCGCCATCACGGCTAGTCTTGGGATGAAAACCGAGCAATCTGAACTACTAAAGTATCTGGCTTCACGGGGCTATAAGCCCGGAGATAAAGACTTGCTCCTGAAGCAGAGCCCTCAAACTGATCAACAGCTCGATAGCGCAGTCAGCTCCAGCACCTTTGATACCGTCTATGCGGGGATTATGAAAGAGCAACTCACGACCTACAAGCAAGATCTGGGCACCGCTTACAACAGCTCTAAAAGTGACACAGCTAAGGCTGCCCTAAAGGCCCGCTACTCTGTGGCAGATATGTTGCTTACCCAACTCACCGGCGAAACGCCAGCCAACTAAACGCCGCTGACTAGGTTGTAGCTGTGCCGAATTAGGTCCTGTACTTCTTCCCAGCTTAGTTGGCCGCTGAGAACCATGGTGTTCCAGTGTTTTTTATTCAAGTGATAGCCCGGCAGTACGCTCTCGTACTCGCTGCGCAATTTTTGTGCCAACAGTGGGTCGCACTTAAGGCTCAGGCGAACGGGGTCCTTCCCTTCTTCAATGAGGGCGAACATCTTGTCGTTAACTTTGTACACGGCAACGCCTTCGCCAAACGGGTAATCAAGCACCGCATTTGGCATGCTTAAAACGTATTCCTCGACTGTCTTGTGATCCATTGTTTTGATTGTAGCAAATATCTCTGTTATATGCTGCTTATGGTTTGACAATTTGACATTATGAGTATAATGAAGCTCAGTTCAAAGTTAAGGTGTTTATAACGGGGAGACAGCCATGAAGTTCAGTTCGCGCTACGGCGTTCTAAAAAACACAAAAAATCGCATTATTAATTTGACCGCTGCTTTAGTATTAGCAGTGACCGGTATGAGCGGCGCATTGCCGCTATTTTTGTCCCAAAAAGCAGCTGCCGTTGCACCGGCTGCTGGCTATACAACAGTACCGTTTACTGCGAGTGAAGTTGCCACTAACTGGTCAGCCGATCGCAGCACACCTTCTGGCGGCTTCGAATCTACCAGCTTCGGTGGTCGTAATAACGTACTACGACTCGGCGTCGACAACACGAATGCCAACACTTCAGCAACCTTCTACCAAACAGAAGGCCTGCAGCGCAGCATTCCAGACAGCGACACCGTAAAGGCTTCGTTGTACGTTGACTCCGCCTGGACCGGCAAGCAAGTGCGCGCTGGCCTGTGGGGCGTGGGTCACGACAGCACTCACGGCGTATCTGCATACCCCATCGTTGAGTATTCATCAGCTGCTAACGGCTGGCGTATCTACGACAGCATGACTGGCGACTGGACGAATGTTCATGGCCACAAAGCCAGCGATACATGGCACACAGTTCAGATTTCTCTGAACGTTAACCAAAACACTTTCGGTGTTTTCTTAGACAACGCTTTTGTTGGTACCAGCCCGGCCGATGTAACTACTCACCTGGGTGCAGTTATCTTGAACAGCTATAACTACGCAACTGGTAGTCACGATGACGACTACAACGCCTACTGGAGCAAGTTCGCTTACGGTAACTTCGCCACCGCTGCACCAAGTGACGTATACGTTGACGACGACTACACCGGCCCGTTTGACGAAGGCCACATCTACGGCTACGACGCTTTCACAAGCGTGCAGGACGGCATTAACGCCGTTGCCAACGGCGGCACCGTCCACGTTGCTCCTGGTACGTACAAAGAGAACGTGAGCGTCAACAAGGCAGTCACCGTTGAGGGTGCTGAGGCCGCTACCACTAAACTGGTTGGCACTACCGGCAACACAACTCCATTAACCTTCGCAACTAACGGCGCGACAGTTAGCGGCTTCACCATCACTCATGAGTACACCGCTACTGAGTTAAGTGACTGGAACTTCAACAACAACGGTGTAGTCTTCCTGCAGACCACCAGCGGCAACACGCTGAGCGACTCAGTCGTTACGTTGAACCGCAACGGTGTCTACATCAACAACTCTCAAAACAACAAGCTGGTTGGTAACACCATCACTGACAACCGTACTGGTATTAACATGACCAACACAGTAAACGGTACAGAAATTACAGACAACACCATCGCCAACAACTGGACCATCGGTCTGGTCATGTACAGTTCCGGCCTGGCTGCCAACCTGTCGACCGTTGACGTTAGCGGCAACACGTTTGACGCCAACTGGTACACCGAAGTGCTCGTAAAAGATGGCACCCTGCTGACCGGTACCCTGGATGTCACTAACAACACCTTTACCGACAGCCCTGTTACCTTTAGTACTTCATCTAGCAGCACTTTGAGCGAGCCTGGCTTTGCCGCACAGCACCCAGTCGTTCTTGGTGGCACCGCTACCAAACCCGTACAGGAATACCCGACCCTGCGCATCTACAACACAGCTAACGCCACCTTGGCATTCACCTCGCCCACACTTGACGTGAACGGCGACGAGGTCACATTCACCAACGGTGACTACGAGGCAGTTCTGCCTACTGACGCTGTAATCACACCGAGTGATTCAAGCTGGAACGGTGTCGTAACACCTCCGACCGTAGTAAATATGACTGTTAACCTGCCAAGCGGCACCACCCAAGGCGTCGCCCTCCAGGTTGGTTCTAACACTGTTAGCCTGAACTTCGACAAGGCTGCTCGCCTGCTCATTAAGAACGAGGCTGGTAAGCGCGTTGGGTTCCAAGCTCCTGGTAGCAGCACCTTTACCGAAATCACCACCATTTGTGGTGCTGACGACCAAGCTGCCGTAGACACACAACTGAGCGCTCTGGGCGTTAAAGAATGTAAGATGAATGTTGGCAGCGACCTAGTTGTCTGGACTAAGCACTTCACTACTTTCGTAACATTCGCCGCTACGCCTGTAAGCAGTGGTTCGTCTACGACGACCACCAGTAGTTCTTCAAACAGCACCGCTAAGACTACAACCGTAGCCAGCGCCGTAAGCAACGCTGCTGAATCTGCCGCTAGCGTTCTGGGTATCACCTCAGGCACTGCCAGCGACAGCACTAAGACTCCAGCAACAACCAACAAGTCTAAGGACGACAAGAAGGACGCTTCGTCTCACTTCCTCGGCCTCGGCTGGTGGTGGCTGTTGGTACTAGCAGCTGTAGCAGCCCTGGGTTACCTGGGTGTTGTCCGCCGCGCTGACCGCTAAACGAAAATACCAAAAAACAAAATCCCCCGCTTTCATTAGCGGGGGATTTTTTATACTTCAAGCTTAGCTAGGACGCTCGGCAATTCGGCAAAGCTATCAATAACATAGTCCGCATTGACTGCTTCAAGCTCGCGCCGGGTGGCAAAGCCAATGGTGATACCAATGGCAGCCCGCAGTCCTGCGGCCTTGGCAGCCTGTATATCGGTGAGCATATCACCAACATATACTGCTTCGTCGGGCGTGGTGCCGAGCTTCTCTAAGGCCAAGTTGATGCCCTCAGGGTCTGGCTTGTGCTTGGTAATATCCTGGGCAGAAATGACGACATCAAAGTAGTCCGCAACTCCATGACGCGCTAAATCTTCTTGAGGGTGCTTGGCGGCGGTCACTAATCCAATTTTATATCCCGTTTCAGAGAGCTCCTGTAGCAAGCTCCCCGTACCCTCAAACAGGCCTACCGACGGCATTAGTTCATTCACTTTAACCCGATAATGCTTGTCGAAGTCTTCGTAAGGCACGTCCGCGGCAAGCGCTTGGTGCACAAAGCTACCGTGGTGAATGTGGGGATCTATTTCTTCCTTGCTTGGTGATTGTAATCCATTCGCCCTAAAAGCATGGTCATACGATGCATAAATTAGAGATTTGCTATCGCGCAGCGTCCCGTCGTAGTCGAAGAGGACAGCTTTAATCTTGCTCATGAGTGTGCAGGAATTCTAAATAGTACTGCAGCTCGGCAATTGATGCCTGGATGTCGTCGAAGGCACGGTGCACTTCTTTCTTTTCGAATGAGGCGCCGTATTTGCCCTGCATAACAATCTTCCAGCTACTGACGTCCAACATACGGTAGTGCAGCTTTAAATCGAGCGCTGGCCACCACTGTTTAATAAAGTTGCGGTCGTTATGGATACTGTTACCACCTAAAACGGCCGGCTCATTACCAAAGTGCTCTTGGACCAAAGCTATCAATTCTTGTTCAACCTGCTCGCTGGACTTACCGTCGTCGAGCTTGCGAACAAATTCATCGCGGTTTTCTGGAAAGTCGGCCCACCAAATGTTCTTTTGCATGCGGTCGACAACCACATCTTTTGGTTGCTTGATGCAGGCTTCGTAGCTAGCCAGGGTCTTGAAGTTGAAATCGGTAATTTCGGCCGCTACCTCGAGGATAACGTCGTTCTGGGCGTCGAGGCCCGTCATTTCTAAGTCCACCCACAGAATTTTGGTTGGGACAGCGTGTTTATCTATCATTGTTGCCATTATAGCCGTTTTATAGCCAAACAAAAACTCCGGCCACCTCCCTTTCGGTGCCGGAGTTTTTGAACGATTTGAGGGTTATCCGCGTACGGCTTTAAGTGCCTCTGCGAACTTGAGTAGAGTATCTACCTGTGTGCTGAGATTAGCCTGAGGTCCGTATGGGTTTTCTTGTAGCTCAGATTTGAGGATACCTTCCTCGTCAATGGAGTCGCCAACAGCGTCTGTAAAGAACAATGCCTGTGGCAGCGTGACCGCGCCCACGCCGGGCAGCGCCATGCGCAGGTTGGCAACAGCTTGAGCGCCGCCGCTAGAACCGTGGCCAATGAGGGCCACCGGCTTGTTATCAACTTCGTATGCTAGGGTGTCGATAGCGTTCTTCAGAACAGCCGAAGTTGAGCGGTTGTACTCTGGCGTAACAAAGATGTAACCGTCAAACTCTGCGACTTTTTCGATCCACTTCTTTACTTCTGGTACCGGCTGGCGGTCCGGGTTGTAGCGTGGGCTTGGCTCGTCAAAGAATGGCAGTGGATAGTCCCGCAGGTCGAGCACTTCTACTTCTGCCTTGCTGGCAACTTCTTTAGCAGCCCAATTAGCGAGCTTATCAGTTACGCGACCTCCGCGAGTCGCACCAATTACTACAGCGATTTTTGTCATATATACCCCTTTATGCTATATTTTGTATAGTTACGTTAATTAGAATAACGTACATTACTATACTTTGTAAAGTATTGGATCTAAACAATGTCACCACTATCTGTTACCGAACCAGTAGAGCCGAAAGTCGGCTGTATTGCTGGTGCCATGGAAATTATCGGTAACAAGTGGACTGCCCTGATCCTTCGCGACCTCATGACGGGCTGCAAGCGCTTCTGCGAACTCGAAAAATCAGTCGGCAAAATTAATCCCCGCACCTTATCACAGCGCCTGGACGACCTCGAAGCGCACGGTATCGTTACTAAGCAGACTTTTGCAGAAGTGCCGCCGCGCATTGAATACACCCTCACCAAAAAGGGCGAAGACTTATTGCCCATCCTCCAGCAAATGGCTAGCTGGGGCGATAAGTATTATCAAGAAGCCTAGCTTTTCTGCTCTTCGAAATCGAGTGCCGCTGAATTAATACAGTAGTGCTGCCCGTTTGGTGAGCTGTCATCAGGGAATAAATGCCCTAAATGGCTGCCGCAATTTCCGCAAGTAACTTCGGTACGGTGCATGCCGAGACTATTGTCGTCGCTCAGCACTACCGCGTCGCTCTTAACCGCGTCATAAAAACTTGGCCAGCCGGCTAAACCAGGGATGTCTGATTCGTACTTGGTATCACTTTTGAATAATGCAATGCCACAGGCCGCGCAATGATACATACCCGACGCTTCGTTGTACAAATATTTGCCAGTGCCGGGCGCTTCGGTCCCCTTCTCACGCAGGATGTGATACTGCTCCGGGGTTAGTTTGGCTTTCCACTCATCTTCGGTGAGTTCCATGGGCGGCCTCCCTTCTATCTATTTATCATCGGCCTTTTTATCGAGTTTGTCCAGTCGGAAGAACTTGATAATGGCGTAGAACGTAGCGAGCACAAAGAGGAAGCTAATGATTTGATACACGACGGCGCCCCAGGCAAGATCGGCGCTGCGACCATGCCAATGAACGGTCGTTGCCTGTTCGTTTAGCGAATTTCCATTAAAAAGTAGCCCGAAGAGCGGGCTAATGAACCCGTTGTTCAGTGAGTCGGTTATCACTTTAAGCTGCGTACCAATAACCACACCAATGGCCAGCCCAACTACGGCCCGTTCGCGCAGGAAGTCGATGAATCCGTCGACAGCGCGCGGTGTTACTACATCTACCACTACAGCCGCTTTTTCTTTGGTGGTCGTCTTGCCGCGAGTGCTTTCGGGGTGGGTTATGCGGACGGCGCCGCCAGTTGTATTAACTTGTACTGTTTGTTGCTTTTGATTGCGGGATTGTTTTGCCATGCGCCCCATTGTAGGGCTACATCTGTTCAGGTGCAACAATACCGAGTAGCTCTAGTCCACTCTTGAGTGTTTGTGCATAACGATTTACCAGGCTTAGGCGCATCACTTCCCGCTCATCACCAATCACACGATTGTGCTCATAAAAACGGTTAAAGGCCTGGGCAAGCTCATACAGATAGGTGCAGATGTGGTGCGGCATAAGCTCGGCGGTAGCCAGCTCAACCGCCTCGGCATACATACCAATTTTTCGGATTAATGATCGCTCGTCATCTGTTGCGTCGGTAAATTCAGGCGTTTCATTAAATTCTGTACTCGCCTTACGCAAAATACTCTTGGCACGGGCGTGGGCGTACTGCAAATACGGGCCACTATTGCCTTCGAGAGCGATCGATTCCTGAGGATCATATGCAATGTCGCCACCGATGCGGTTCTTAGCAAAGGCATATTTAACTGCCGCCAGAATAGTCTCTTCTGATGGGTTGGTGCCGGTGGCAGCACCAGCCTGGCGCGCAGCCTCTAGGATTTCCAGGGCGGTAACCACGTTGCCCTTGCGTGAACTCATCTTTACTCCGCCCTGCAGCCTTACAAGCCCATGTGTAAGGTGGCGGGTGCGCTCTGCTGGCTCAGGTGCAAATTGTTTGATAGCGGCAATGACGACCTGCATGTACTGCGCCTGTTCGTTAGCCGTGATAATTACTGATTCGTCGAAGTGATAATCCTGCCATTTGGTTAGGCTGAGGCCAACATCTTTGGCTTCGTAGGTCGGTAGCCCTTCACGGTTAATAAATACGCGAGTATGCAGACCGTGGTCGTCACCCTTAAAGACTACTGCTCCGTCGCTTTCACTAAAGACGCCGTTCACCTGCTGTTCACGAACAGTATTGAGGCCAAGTGGTGTAACTTCACTTTCAGGAATGTAACGGTCAAACGGCACCACCTCTAATTGGTCGTACAGAACCTTAAAGTAGGCATAACTCCACTCGCGGGTGGTGTAGTAGATTTGTGCAAATGGGCTGTCGTGATCGCCGCTGTTGTGCAGGGCGTACACTTTTTTATTAACTTCGATAATTTCAGCTTTAGCTGCTTCATCGTCTTCGTAGGCATTATTGCCTTCGACGTAACGTTGACCGAGCCAGCTCGGACGGTCGGCCTCGGTAATATCGTTCAGCTTTTCGGGGTTTTCACCGCCAATTTCTCGCAAAATTGCCCACATACTTTTACCCACGTGCAAGCCGACATCGCCTCCGTAGTTTAGGCGAATTGTTTCAGCGCCAGCGTTTTGCACTAAGCGCGCAATAGTATCCCCGACCAGCGTGGTGTACAGATGCCCTGCGTGCAGTGGCTTGAACGGGTTCGGGTCAGAGTATTCAACCAGTACTTTTTTGCCCTGTAGGGTCTGAGCTGCGCGGGTGTCCATAGCGGCAACCAACGCAGCGTCGCTGAGGCGAATATTAATAAAGCCTGGGCCGGCAACAGATACGTCTGCGATCTGCTCTGGAGAGTTTTCACGAATTTTCACGGCCAACGCATCAGCAATTTCGCGTGGATTTTTACCGACCGACTTAGCCAACTGGAGCGCCACGTTAGTCGCGAAATCACCAAATTGTTCATCGGGGCGCGTAAGCTCTACGGGCTGCTCTATGCCGAACAAATCCTGCACTGCCCGCTCGATGGACGCTTGTAGTTCTTGTTTCATTCCCTACAGTATACAACAGAGGCGGCGTTAGGAGACGTGACGTTTTGCGTTCTGGGAAATAGTTGCAGCTTGATTTGGGTTTACTAGTCGCAGCAGGCGTGCGCCAGCCCACACCACGACATACAAACTGCCGAGTAATGCAAAGAAGCTCAGAACTGTCACAAACATCATTGGGTAGTCGTCTGGGCGCAGGATACGGTCCGATACGTCGAACAGCAGGCCCGCAGGGTTAAAAATCACATCCCAGCTATTCCAACGTAGGTCCCGACCAATGTAAATTGCAAAGCTGCAGAGCAGTAATGTTAGCCCTATCCAGGTGCCTGCAGCCCTTGCTGAAAGCCGGCGGCGCAACTCGTGGTGCACCAAGATAAGGCTACAAAAGCCAAGCAGTACACCGAGGTAAATAAAAGAGGTGAACAATACGGCGGCATACAAAATGTTATCAGCCGGAACTAACCGCAAATGGATAAAGTCGCTGATCATATAAAAGCTGTTCGGCAAGAACACCAGCCATAACAACGTCCAGCCCAGCGGCTCCCAAGCCGACCAGCGCTTGGTACGCAGTACCTGCACAAGACGAACGGCGAATGCCAACGGCAGCGCAGCCAGAATGAGGTTCCACGGCAAATAGGTGAAGCTCATGCCGAGTGCTAATGCACCGTACAAATACAGGCCTAGGCTCACAGCCATGGCGAGCACCATAGACAGCAAGAACTGGCGCTGAGGTGTCGATTTTTGGAGCGCCCGGGTCATAGTGCCTATTATACCGCTAACGGTTGCTCGCGTAATCGCTGGAAGCTAATTGTTCACTCAGAGTGACGGCCTGCTGATACTGCTGCTGGTAATTATTAACCTGTCGCATGGCCGTATTCATCATGGCACTCATAAGGTACCAGTACCCCGCTCCGATAATAACCCCGGTGACTAACGCCATCTTAATCATTGCCAAGAGTTATAGCAGGCCGCCTCAGGCGTTGCAAGCAGCAGCGTTTTGGGTCAGATTACTCGGCGCGTTCTTTTTTGCGCTGCTCAGGTGTTTCGTCTGGACGTGCGTAGTCATCCTCAAGACGCCAGGTAGTGCCTTTTTCTGGAGTCGAAACTTCCAAGATGTCGCAATCAGTAATGCCAATTAAGCGATGCTTTTGGCCAACTTGGGTGCTGTAGCCCTGCCCTGGCTCCAAATTCGTCTGGACTAGTTCGCCAGTTTCGTTCTCCCACAAAACAGCGGCCTGTCCATTCATGACGGTCCAGCTTTCTTGCTTTTCGTCGTGAATCTGCAGGCTTAAGCGCGCACCAGCGTTAATATGAATGATTTTTCCCATATACGGCGCGTCTGCTGGTACCCAGTGGATCTCGTAACCCCAGGGTTTGTCTATGCGCTTCGCGTAAGAAGCTGTACTGAAATTGCCTGGGTCGTAGTGGGGCGCTTGTTGGGTATTATCCATACTAATCGTTTAAAACCTTCTTTAGTTTTTCTACTAGTTCGACCGGTGCTGGGTTCAGGCCGTTCGCAAGACCGGTATAGATCGATACGAAATCCCCGAACGCAACGGTCCACAGCAACTGCTCGAGCACTGTTTTGCCCTCTGCCTCTACTACAATCGGGGCCGGACGGCGACCGCTCAGTAGGCGCTCACTCACTTCGAAGCGCTTTTGGATGCGAGGGTGCTCAAGGTTAGAACGTAGGTCAATTACAGCGTACGGCTTGTCGACCGGCTGCTCAGACCACCCCAAAAACTCGTTGTGGTTGAACTCTGGATACTGTCCCCACCAAGCGACCTGCTTGGCGTTTTCGTTAAAACTAATCTTCCACTTATACGCGGCTGGCCACAGCAGTTGGCCGCCGTAAATAACCGGTGATTTACCAATTGTATCCAAGGCAATTTGCTTAGCGCGGTTTTCTTTAGCGGGAACAGTCGGCAGCCATGGCTGCACGGCCTGCTGGAGAAAGTCGGCGGCACCTTCAAGTTCCTCAATGGCTTTTTCGTTAGCAAGCAATCCGGCCTGCTGCAGCAGGACCAAAAGAGCCTTGAGGTTATAAAAGACGGCGTAGCGTGGTTGCTCAGCCTTCGGCAACAGTGCCAGCGGATAGTTCTTATCGCGGGCGACGTCGGCCAGCTTACCGCCGCCAGTAATAACAGCAATTTGCGCACCACGCTCCTCGGCTTGCGCTAGGGCGCTAAGCGTTTCTTCGGTATTGCCCGAGTAGCTAGCCGCGACAACAAAGGTTCGCTCGTTTACGTAAGCTGGCAGGTCATAGCCGCGGACAACTTCGAATGGCTTGCTGTGGCCCGGCCATGTTTGGCTTAGCAGCGCCGCAAGTGCCGAGCCACCCATACCGGCGTATACGATGTTGTCGACATCGACTTGGTCTTGATAAACTTCGAACTCGTGCCCGAGTTGCTGGTACTGCTTTTCGGCAATGCCGAGCGCATCATTGGCGTCATGTTCGTGAATGTAACGTAGGTCGTCTAGCATAACCTCTTTTAAACCCCTTGTGCTTTATAGGCTTCTGTCGTTATAGTATAGCCTAGAAAAATCACTAAGGGGGACGTAATGTTTGGGCACCAAGACGACCAAGATCAACATCATCATCACGATGACGATAATAAACCAATGGAAGATGTGCTGACCGAGTCAGCTGCTGATAGCGTACTAAGCACCGAGCACCACGGCGGCACCACCGTCAGTGAGGACGAGGGTTTTAACCCTGCCCTACCAACCGCAAGTGACTCGCCATTTGTAAGCAGCACGCCAGCCGACGACACTCCGGCAACCGACAACGATGCTCCTGCCCAGGATGTATCAGCACCGGTTATGCCCGACGAACCAGTCGTTACTCAAGCGCCTGCTGACGATGTAGTCGCACCTGCAGACACTGCTGCCAACGGCGACCTCTTGAGCCTCAAGCAACAAGCTCTAACCGAACTTTCCCCCCTGGTTGACCACCTAGACCAGTCGCCAGAAGAAAAGTTTCGCACAACCATGATGATGATCCAGGCCAGCGACAACCAAGCACTCATCGAGACCGCCTATAAAGCCGCTCAAGCTATCCCTGACGAGAAGGTCAAAGCCCAAGCCCTGCTCGACATCGTGAACGAAATTAACTACTTCACCCAGCAGCAAAATGGCTAAGGCCTAGCCAAAACTCTTAAAAACCTCCGCAAGTTGGCGGAGGTTTTTTTGAATAAACATAAATCGACCCGCTCTGTTGTCCCACTTCCCGAAGGAGGTGGCAGAGCGGGTGCGCCAGAATGGCGACTGACGACCGGACGGGTCGCTAGCGTGTTGTTCGCTTGTTGGAGTGTGCGTCTGCGGCGCTAGTCGCTGGCGGCGATCCACGCACCCCACGCACAGGCCGATGCACCCCAGCCAGCCACCAGCCAGGCCGATGCCGAAGCGGTCTCGGGCGCGAGGGCGATCCCCAGGCCAGCTCCGCCGACGCAGAAGATGGTGGTACCCATGTTCTTGATGTCGTCGGTGGTGACCTTGGGACCGTCGAAGTAGCACAGGTCGAACCCGTAGGAGTACGGACTGTAGCTGCCGTGACCGGTGCAGGAGGCACTGGCACGCAGGTGCTCGTAGACACCGGCGGCGCTCAGAGCCTTGCCGCGGTACATGGGACGGGCATGGTGCCGGCTCAGGGCTCGATCGATCTTGCGGATGATGACCTTGCGGGCCGTCCGCGGGTTCTTGAAGAGCCGGTGCTCGTTGAAGCCGTGCACACGCCCCATCTTGCCGTGCCGGAACTTCTTGGCGGCCCACTTGTCGGGAGGGGGACAGGGGTCTTGGTGCATGTTGACGCAGCGGTGCTGATGAACGGACGCGTTCGCGGGTACGGCGCCGAATGCGGCGTCCAGGCCAGTCCTGAAGACGTAGCCAGCCGCTGCACAGACGAGCCCGATCACCACGATCACACAGAGCCAGGTCTTCAAGCTCTGGTGCTTCTTCTGGTGCTGTTGCATGACAACCTCCGAGATATCGAGTGTACTGCATGACAGGTATACAGCAGACTCCAGCTCAAGGTTCAAGCCAGAACTCCAATGTTAGTGAACAAGACGTGAGTCTCGTCTACTCATCGGAGTAGATTTTGGGAGAGACACCTCCCGAGATCATGTCTAACATATATTATACTCCCGCTGTCAATTTTATGACCTAAGAATACTCCTTATGGTTCCCCGCCGACGCAGGCTTCATTAAAAAAGGAGAGCGTATTTGCTCTCCTTTTTTTGCATGAAGCTGCGCGCTACATCATGCCCATGCCACCACCAAGCCCGGCAGCAGCGCCAGCGCCGCCTTCAGACTTTGGCTCAGGCACATCAACTACGAGCGCACCCATGGTCATAGCCGTACCAGCAATGCTCGTAGCGTTTTGTAAAGCTTCCTTAGTTACGCGGGCCGGATCAACTACGCCAGCAGTCTTCATATCAACCAGCTTGGTTGGATTAGCGACGTTAACGCCCTGCCCTGGCTTACCGTTCTTGACTTGCGGCAACCACTCGTCGGCATTCAAGCCAGCGTTGGTGAGCAGAATACGGAATGGTTGTTCCAGTGCCTTAACCAGCAGATGCTTACCGGCAGCAACCGAGTCGTCATCGTCGGTAGTAGTAACGCTGCTCGACAAGTTGATGAGGGTCACACCACCACCAGGTACGATGCCTTCGGCCAAAGCAGCCTTTACGGCAGCCACGGCGTCATCAACACGGAACTTCTTTTCTTCGATTTCGGTTTCAGTAGCACCACCAACCTTAATGACGGCAACTTTGCCGTTCAATGCGGCGCGGCGCTTTTCGAAGTTCTCTTTATCGTATTCGCTGGTTGCAGCGTCGGCCTGGGCAGTGATTTGCTTAATGCGAGCACTGATTTCAGCGGTTGAGCCACCGCCTTCGATAATGGTAGTTTCATCCTTAGTAACGATAACCTTACGGGCAGTACCCACAACGCTAAGGTCAACGTTTTCAAAGGTCATACCACGGTCGTCAGTGATTACCTCTGCACCAGTTAACACGGCGATGTCGTTCAGGATGTCCTTGCGGCGGTCACCAAAGCTTGGAGCCTTGATGGCAACGGTGTTAAATACACCCTTCAGGCGGTTCAGAATGAAGGTACCGAGGGCTTCGCCTTCAACATCTTCAGCGATCAAAACCAGGTCTTTCTTGCCAGATTGTGCCAGCTTTTCGAGCAATGGCAGGAATTCTTGAATTGAACCAATCTTTTTATCGGTAATGATCACGGCAGGCTTATCGTAAATAGCTTCCATGCGGGCAGTGTCGGTAACCATGTATGGGCTCACAAAACCACGGTCAAAGGTAAAGCCTTCAACGACTTCCTTCTCGAGCGAAAGGCCCTGGCCTTCTTCAACAGTTACAACGCCGTCTTTTCCAACCGCTTCCATAACATCAGCGATTAACTTGCCGATTTCGGCGTCACCAGCGCTAATGGTAGCCACTTCGGCCACACGATTTTTCTTTCCTTCAACGCTTTCAGCCATGCCGCTTAGCTGTTCAATAACTTCGGTAGCAGCTGCTTCAAGACCCTTGCGAAGCAACATTGGGTTGTGCCCTGCAGCGATCAGCTTGTTGGCTTCGTTCAGGATGTGGTAGGTCAGTACGGTTACAGTAGTGGTGCCGTCACCAGCAACATCATTCATCTTAGAAGCGGCCTGCTTAATAAGCTCTGCGCCAACTTTTTGGCCCAATGTTTCGTCGTCAACATCGGCGAGCTCAACACCCTTTGCAACAGTTACACCGTCGTGCGTAACGGTTGGGTTGCCGTAGCTCTTACTAATAACCACGTTGCGGCCCTTGGGGCCCATGGTGGTTTTGACTGCGTTGTATAAAATTTCGGCACCGGCCAGCACGCGGCGGCGGGCGTCATCATCGTAGAATACTTTTTTTGCCATTGTTGCCTCCTATTTAACTGTTGCCAGAATGTCTTCTTCTTTAACCAGAATGTATTCGGTGCCTTCGACCTTCACATCGGTGTTGCTGTAAGACTTATAAATAATGCGGTCACCCACTTTGACCTGGGCTGCGGCCGGACCAACAGCCACAACCTTAGCGGTTTTGGGCTTTTCGGCCGCGTTTTCGGGTAGATAAATACCACTGGCGGTCTTAGTTTCGGCCGCTTCAGCAGTTGCGACAACGTAGTCGCCGAGGGGTTGCAGAGTTCCTGCCATAGAATCGTCCTCCTTGCTTAATCTTGGATAAGAATTAGCACTGTCGTACCGAGAGTGCTAAGTCACCTCTTATGATATCTGAGGCGCTGAGCGACTGTCAAGAACTCAACTATGCGACGCTGGAGTTGGCGGAGCCGTTAGTGCCGTTCGTGCCTTCGAAGAGTACTGGCTCGTACGCACGAATGAGCTCGGCAAGCTCGCCCGTACTCTCGAACCACTGACTCATCAATTCCATCTGCGCTTCGTAGGTACCGAGGCCTTCAGCCACAATATATTGCTGGCCCGCCGCAACAAGTTGGGGAGAGGCAGGAAGAATGTCTTCAGGAAGCTCATAGGCATGCAGGCCGGTTGGCGCGAGAAGAAATTTAATAGACTGCCCCTCTGCATTAAAGGCCTCGCCAAATACATCACGCGTTGGAATATATTCTGGATTAGAGAGGTCAACAATATTATTGCCGTCAAATAATTGTGGGGAGTTTTGTTCTAGATTATGTCGATATATATCAAGCAGTGACTTGTTTGCCTCAGTCCGTCGAATAGTCGGTGCATCCAAGATTAGTTGGGTAACTGATGACTGGTCAGCCTCATTGGGCTGTGCTTCACGAGGCTTGATGAGCTTAACCGCAACATGTCGCTGAGGCCCAAACCCGTAATCTTTAAGCCCAAGCTTACGGTGGCGATAACTGCTCTCTACTTGGCCGAGCTGTAGCATAATATCCCGCTTCTCTGCTAGAAGAAGTTTTAAATGCACGTTAGAAATAGCTTGTGCGAGTTGCAAGCTTTCCATAGGATTGGGGTCAAAATTGCCCCCTTGATCGGGATCTCTGTACTGATTCATAAAATACACTACTATATTAAAAGTTTATGAGCATTTTGTCAATATTTTCTAAAGTTAGCTATTATGCTATGGTTAGCTTGTTCTGTCCATCAATTGGAAGGAAAGCACGTGCCCCCTATCTGCACCCTAGACGCACCGGTTGTCGGTGTGGCGATCATCCTCGGGTACTCGTTCGATGACGACACCTGCAGGATTGCCGTACCTGTTCACACCAACCTCGGTGTGATCGACAGCTCGACCCTCCGCGACATCGAGATGGCCGCCCTCGACTTCGACGTACCCCCCACCGTGACTCACGGCGACGAAGAAGGCGTTCTCATCTTCGAGTTCGGGCCCGACACCATCGAGGAGACCATCCCGATCATGTTGAACCTGATCTTCGAGGAGTACGCCAAGCGCGTCAAGCGTCACCAGCAGTTCAAGCAGACCGGCCCGAGCATCGCTGCCTACAGCGAGCTCAAGTTCCACGGCTGACCACAGCCGACAGAACCACCCCTTGCCGGGCTAGCTAACCAGTGTCCATCTGCAGAGCACTGGAAGCCGGCCCGGCAGGGGTGGCGAGCGGACTGAGCGATCAGTGTTAAGTGACCTAATAGGTCGCTCTTAATACCAGAATCCTCGTCCGCCCGCTCACTCACCCATGGCAAATGCAACTCACGCCTTCAAAAGCATGAGTTATTTTTTTATTCTCATCCCACCTATATCCAGCCTAGCAATTAAAGATTAAATAATTATTAACTCACCCCCATTGTCTGTTTGCTTTCTGTGGAAAAATGTTGTATTGACATGTGTTAGATTTTTCACTATGATGTAAACTTCCACGTCTCCCGACGAGGATGCACCACCAGGGATTGTCAAGGAAGGATTGGTGAGAGCATGACTGCTCACACCCAGGAGCTCCAGCAGTTCACGATCGCGATCGACAAGCACCACAGCCGCCACCGCTACACGTACGCCCTCCGCTTCTGCACCACGCAGCAGCGCCCGCACAGCAAGCTCAAGCTGCTGAAGAAGACGCTCGACAGGCACGGCCTCCGCAAGCTGGGCCTGAAGTACGTCTACCTCGACGGCAACACGGCGCACTGCCTGCTGCTCGAGACCTCGAGTCGCGCCTACACCGGCACGGTTCCCGAGGACCTCGAGAACACGCTGTTCGAGGCGCTCAAGCCGTTCGTCGCGAACGCCATCGCCGAGATCAACGACGTGATCGCCAACACCATGGCGACCGTCGTCCTTCCGCCCCCCGCCCACACCCAGGGCGCGGTCACGAAGAAGGGCCTCCAGCCCAACGGCCGGAAGCAGCACAGGCGACCGATCACCCTGCAGCGCCGCCACCGGCAGCGCGAGAAGAGCAATCTCCTCGCCCGCCAGTCGGCCTACCAGGACGCGGACCTCGCACCTGTCGTGCTGTGACCTGACACCCTGAACACCCCACCGCGCGTGGCAACCGTCTCCGCCTCGCGCGGTGGGGCCCAGGGGGTCGTGAGCGCAAGCTTGAGCCGACGTTTACGTCGATTCGCCTGCCCATCTCACACCCCCTGCCCCACCTTCTTATCCTGACTTTTCACAAACTTTTCAGTACAATCTTATAAATGTCGTCCCAACACCAAAACTTTAGTCCTCAATTTAATAAACAAGTGCTGATGAGCGGCGCCGAGTATATGAGCAATGCGCTCGCTATCAACCCATACATGCACTCGGATGAACCTTTTGACGTCCAAAAGGCAGTAGAGCAGCATACGGGCATCTGGAGGGCCCTGGAGGGCATTGGCATTGAAGTTATAAAGCGCGAGGCGCCAAAAGACTGTCAGGACGGTATTTTTACCGCTAACGAAGCTCTCCTCGGTCTCGATAACCAAACTATGCTCATGGCTCGCCTGCCCAAAGGCCGCGAGGAAGAAACCCCCTATTTTGATAAAATCTTCCGCGAACTAAACAAAAAGGTGGTGTATCTGCCTAACCCGGACTGGTTTTTCAGTGGTCAGGGCGATGCCCTGCGCTATGGTCCATATCTGTTAGCTGGTCAAAAATTCCGTACTGAGCCGGGTCCCGAGGTCCATAAGTTTATCGCTGATAACTTGGGCTACGAGGTCATTAGCTTACAGGCTAAAGCACTGCTCAACGACGGCGGTTCATTAAATATTAATGAAGTTACCGGGCTGCCAAACAGTGAGTTCTACGACATTGACTATGCGGTCGCCCCAATCCGCTGGCCATCTGACGCCCAAACAGGCCTCCTGGTCGTATGCCGCGAGGCTCTAGAGCCTGAAAGTATCACCAAACTCGAAGCACTGCCTAATACCGAAATCATCTGGGCACCGTACGAGGAGGCAACCGGTGTGAGCGCCTGCAATCTGGTGGCCACCGGTGAAGCCGTCGTTATGAACGCCGGCGCCCCAGTGCTCGAACAAGCACTACGCGACCACGGCTTGCATGTCGTAACCACCGTTAACGACGAGCTTAAAAAGAATGGTGGCTCAGTTCGCTGCACCACCCTTACCCTACGACACTAGTTCTTGCCAAGCCGCTTTTTAAGCACAGCGTGCGCGGTGCCAATTTCATCCCATGGATGTTCGCCATCGGCGTGCTCGATGGTCTTTTCGTGACCCTTGCCAAGGAATAGCACAGTGTCACCCTTAACTGCGCGGTCAACGGCGAACTGCATAGCTTCGGGGCGGTCATGAATTAAGAACAAGTCCTTGCCATGGACCTTCCCTGCCTTTTCGGCACCAGCGGCGATGTCGTTGGCGATTTGGTCGGGATCCTCTTGGCGGTCGTCTTCTTCGCAGATAATTACTTCGTCAGCATAGTGGCCGGCTAGCTCACCCTGCAATGGGCGCTTACCCTTGTCACCGCCACCTAACGAGCCGAATACAACAATCATCTTGCCTTTAACTGTTGGGCGAAGGTCTTTGAAGAGTTTCTCGAAGCTATCCGGCGAGTGGGCGTAATCGACAATAACACTGAAGTCCTGCCCTTCCTCAATGGTTGTCATGCGGCCTTCAACACTACGCAGTGCAGCGATGCCCTTTTCGATCTGATCTTTATTCAAACCAACAACATGACCGACGCAAGCGGCAGCCAAAGAGTTGTACACATTAAAGCTGCCCGGCAGCTGACAAATGATATCCAGGTTTTCTTCGCCAATTTGGGCTGTATAGCTCACGCCTTCAGGGGTCAGCTGGACGTTTTGGGCTTGCACGCTGCCGCCTTCGACGCCATACATAATAGGGTGCAGGATATCGCTGGCAAACAGTTCGGCACTTGGGTCGTCGGCGTTAATAATACCCGCTCGCAGACCTTTTTTATTCGCATTAGCGAGCTTGAACAACTTACGCTTCGCATCGCGGTAGCGTTCAAAGGTGCCATGGTAGGCTAAGTGTTCGTGCGTGAGGTTGGTTAGCACGGCAACGCTGTACGGTACGCCCCAAACGCGGTTTTGAGCTAAGGCGTGGGATGTTGTCTCGAGTACTAGCCACTCAACACCCTGCTCCTTAAAGTATTTCAGACGTTGCATAAGTTCGGGCACGGCGACATTAGTCATGTGGTGGAGCTGTGGTTTGATGTCGTCTCCTACACCCCAACCGACAGTTGTGTTCAGGCCAACCTTATAACCAGCCTCGTGCAACATACGGTGAATCAAAAAAGAGGTGGTGGTTTTACCGTTTGTGCCGGTAACGCCAATCACCTTCATGCCCTTTCCTGGAAAGCCGTTAATTATGTTAAAAGTGACTGCTTCGGCCAAGTGGCCATAGGGCTCAACAGCCTTAAAGAGCTGTGTGGGTATAACTTTTTTGACAATTTTTCGTGGATTCATAGACATAGGAACCACTATAACAGATAACGAACAGCTACTTACTGTTCCTGGTGTTCAATCGGCTGAGATGCTTCTGGTGCCGTTGCTTCATCAACGGGCGCCTGATCCTCGTCAGGATAAGCCAAAGCCGTCGTGATATCCTCCATGACGTCCAAGAGGTCTAAATAGGCTGCAGCCTTGTCATCTGGCGTCTCGAGCTTTTTAGCGGCCTCAAAAGCCTGCATAAAGCGCTCTGGCTCGCCAGAGGAACGAGCGACGGCCAGTAACAGATTGTACTTTTGTGCCGGGTCACCACTGGTATGGTCAATAAGCGGCACCAATTCATTCAGAATTTGTGACCTAAGTTCGTCAAATTTTTGCAGCGTGTTGTCTTGCATATCCCACCCTTATATTTACAGCAATTGTATACTAACTTTTTGCCTCAACAAACATTGGTTGCGAGCGCAGGCGTCGTGTACTGCCTGGTGTCCGCTTGTTGTATAGCAACCGTGCCATGCGGCGGCCGTATGGCTCAAACCTGCCACGTGAGTCACGCTTGAGGCGATTTACCACATGTTCGCGGCCTTCCTTTGTAAAGGTCAGGCGGGCCTTGCCGTCTTTATCCCAAGACAAATCATAGAGCTTATCGCCATCTTTATCGGTTTCGCCGAATTGCATCAGCAAGCTGGCGCGAACCACTGCTGGGTCGCGGTACCAGTTATTAATCATGTCGTTCAATTGGTACTCAATGCGGTCTATAACGGCGTCGGGTTGCTGCATGTTTTCGCGCTCCAGCATTGGGCCGCGGTTACCGTTGTCATCACGGGTTTCATTACTAAAGTTAGCCCACGATTGAGAGATCGGGTTGTTACTGCGGTACTGCTTCATGATGCGGCCACTAAGGGTGTCGATTTGCGCACCAGTGGCATACTTCACCGGTACGGCAGCATCGTCGGGCAGTGCAGCGTCAGATGCAGCGTAAGCTGTGGCTGCTACACCGGCACGGCGGCTGGCATAGCGCGCTGCCGCCCTGCTCAGACGAGCAGTACCACTCGTAGCCGCTGCATACGTTGAGTATGCGTAGGCCTGCGCAGTAGCGCGGCGTGAAGCATCAACGCGTAGAGCATACAAGCGGTGGCCGATTTCAAGGTCGTCGGTGCCGGCACCACTCTGGTTTACGTCAGAGCCGTATCGATGAATGCTGCCGATTGCTGCCAGCGAGCTGGCGCGCATAGCCGAGTTCATACCAGTGGTCTGCAAACGACCCCGGAACGACTTACGAGTGAGCATCGCTTGAGCGATTTCACGGAAGTTAGAGACCACCCCAAAGCCCGGGAAGTCACCGTGCAGACGCGTTTCCCAGCGTGACGGACCAGCGAGCGCGTCGGCAGTAGGATTGTCATCAGCCAACTTAATCATGCGGCCCAAGTAGTTGCGCTGCATACCGACTGAGTCGGAGTCATTGCGGATGATCATAACGTCGTCCTCGGCGGCGATGCGGCCTTCTTTAATACCACGGTCAACGGCCAGGAGGGCTACGTCGAATAAGCGCTCAACTACCGGGCGAATCACGCCGCCGTGCTGCTTCATTTGGTTGTAGTAAGCTTCCGACCATTCGGTGGTAAATGAACCAATCTCTAGGTCTGGGAAGTCTTGGCGAGCACGCTCAATTTCGGCGTTAGTCTTTTCGATATTTGCGCGCTTTGTTGAATCGTTTAGGTCAGTTACTGGGTAGTTCACGTGCAAAATAATAGGGGTCGAGCGACGAGTCTGTTCATCCTGCTGGGCATACAGCGATAGCGTGTGATAAATATTGTCCTGCTCACCTGCGCCATATACAGGAATGGTAACTACTGCGCGCATGTCACCCTTTTCACCGAGTCGCGCCAGTATTGGATCGTTACTAATTGCAGCTTCGACTTCCGCTAAGTACTCGGGCGATGAGTTGGCTGCCAACCGTTCGCGATATGCGGCGAGTTCAGCAGCTTGGTTTAAGCGACCTTCTGGACTGCGAAGTAGATTGGGCGAAGTCCACGGGGAGCGCATAAGTTCACGAACCTTAGATTCGCGGCCTCGCTGGCTTCCGTATTCGCCGTAGTGGCCCTGCTCTTCTGGCGCAGCATATTCAAGTCCGCGGCGAGCCGCAATTGGAATAGCGCCTGGAGCTTCGATGTCGGCAGCTTGAGCCACCCCTTCTGGTGCCGTTAGCGTGGTGGTCGTTTCAATGTGAGAATGGTGAACGACGTGTTTAACATGGTCAGTCACTTCGTTCACTCGGCCTTCGCCTACTACTGTAGCCAGCATGCGCATTGACTGAACACCATTCTGTTTATCGCCAATCTGTACGGCTTCGGCATATTTACCAATAAATTGAGCGTGGCCATCGTGCGATGCGAACAATGACCGGCCAGCAAAAGTATCCTTACCAATGATGGCTTGGCCGTGCTCGTTCATTGGCACCATAATCACGTGGTCTTGCGTGCCGTCATTAATCGATAACGCCACCGCCATCTTGCCTTCGCGGATTAACTGCTGGTAGTCAGCCGATAGACCATCGTGGAACGAGCCGTCTGGCGACATGTGTGCCACGTTGAAGACATAGTTGCCGTGCTGGTCCATGCCGGTACCGTCGTTGCCACCCCACCACATGCCGAGCTCGTTCTGGTCGTAAATACCAGGGGTGTCGTTGTCGTACCACAGTTGTCGCTGGACGTGCGTAAAGTCGCTCTTGTGATGAGCAATGTAGTCGGCTGCCGAACGGTTTACGTCAGTATACGTAGCGGTGTTTGGATCGTGGATCTTGGCAGCATCCTCGGCAAGGCTAAAGCCGTGCGCTTCAAGGGTAGTTTTGGTAGCATGCGTGAATTCGCCGTCTTTATTAAAGCCAATGCGGTCACTAATAACATTGCCTTGGGAGTCCGATAATTCCCACTGGCCGTCGTGATGTTCGAGACTATAACCATCCGGCAGGACAACCTTACCGTGGGGGCCAGCTGTAACCAGGTGCGTCGCATCTGAATCGCCGCTGCCGTCTGCGCCTTCACCATGATGGAATACGGCCGACAGTAGTGTGCGTCGGTCTTGGTCGTCGCCGGCACCTTCAAATACGCCACGCAACGAGTCGGATGCGGCCGCTTTGGCCTCTTGCATTGCCAAGCCGATCGTTTCAGAGGTGATGAAGCCGATTGCGGCAGCTTTAGCAACTTGCTTTCGTTGCAGTTTACGGAAAGCTTGGTCGCGGGCAGAGATATCTTCGTTAATAACTTCTAGAACGCCGGCCGAGCGCTGGTCCAGCAGAGCGCCAATGTCGTTGCCTTCAATACCCAGAGCCTGTCGTTCGTCGTCCGACATGGTGTTCAAGACTTCTTGAACTGCAGCACGAGCCTCAGCAATGCGAACATCTACTTCGAAACGCTCGGATTCAACGGCAGTCCTGCTTGAGAATTGGATAAGGTCGATTGATTTTTCGTCTGATTGGCTAACGATTGTGCGGGCGTACGCCAAAGTATCTAGGGCCTCTGCCACGCCAGCGCGGTCTGCGCGTACATTTTCTGTTGTGCTACGCAGGTCAGCTAGCACGTCTTCGACATGAACTGTTTCGTAGGTAGCTTCGTCTAATTGTTCACGGCGCTTGCCGGCATGCGCCAGGGCTTCCCCGCCACCGGTTGCCATCTCACGCATATGCGTCTGGCGATCTTGCTTGATATGTAGACTTTCGCGAACACCGGCAATCACCGCTGAACCGGCACCTATGGTTACCATACCAGCGGCGGCGGTGACAATCTTACGGGTAACGATCTTACCTGCTACAAACGGGATAGACGCTACGGCCGCTACAGTGGTTTCGTTTACGAGTGTGCCGAGCTTGGTTTGATACAGCTTGTTGGCAACTTTTTCGGCAGCGTTGAGGCGAACTTGGGTACGGGCACCCATGCGCGCTTCCGTGTGATGAGCGCTGAGCGCAGCATCAATGCGGTCCAGGCCTAGGCCGTGGTCTAGCGCGGTCTTAGCACTGTCGGCCACCTCTACGATGTTGTCGGCCAGTACTAGACCCTTATTGCGGTCCTCTTGGCGCCTGCCGCGGCCGAATTCGTGCAGTAGCCGCGTCTTCTCTTCTACAAGACTTTCGCGGGTTAACGTGCCCTCGGCAAACGAGCGTACCAAGCCACGCAGCTGGCTCTCAAGTTCGGCGCCATTATCGATTTCTGCAATAGAGCGCTTAGTTTCGTCCTGGTGGAGGAAGTCCTGCGAAACACGGCTAACAACGCTGGCCGAGGTGCGCTGGTGATCTTCTTCGGTGCCGTCCTGCAGTGCGTGCACGTTGCCGGATTCAGCTATTTCGTTTACGCCACGGCGTTGCTCACGCAAGTTGTAGTAGTCACGGGCTAGGTTGCCGTGCCAAACCTTTTTCATAAACCGGGTCACAAAGTTGCGGCCCTCGGTGGTTTTACGGTTAATGTATTCAGCCGCGTGGTCTTGGGCGCTCGTGACGGCACCGTGCGACATGTCGACGACATTAATCTGTAGCGCCCGCTGCAACTCTTCCTCGCTCATTTGAGCGTGAATGGCTTCGGCAGGAACCGGCGGTAGCGCCTGATCGTTAGTAGATGGAACGACCTCACTCATGGGGATGGAACCTTACGCCTTATCTCCTAAATATAAGCTCCGGAATTCAACCAACGCACTCGCTACCACTTGCTCGCGGTTCGGTACATTGGTCTCGACGAAGTTTTGTACCTGCTCAGGGGTAACTGATTCATCGTCGAGGAAGGCGTTGAATTGTGCAGCGACTTCATCACTCATAGCGTCAATCAGGCGACGATTCACGAAGTCGGTGGCCCGGCTGGTTAACTCGTCCGTGAGCTGTGCACGAACTTCAGGGTCCATAGTGTCGCTCACGCCCTGTTCGCGGAGTAGTTGCTGAATAAATTGGTCCATGGTTGTAGTGTTTCTGTTTAGGTTATTTATGCTTATAGTAATCTGTTGTTATAGATACTGCAAGCTCTTTCTACCTTCGAAACGACTCCTGATAATAATTAAGCAAATTGTAACATTTTATTGTTATTATTGCAATAGATACATGGTAGGGCGCAAATGATGGGTCAAAGACAGGAGAGATGAAAGGCATAGCCTCTCAAATATCCAGCTCTCACCGACCATTTGCGCCAATCGCGTAATGCATGCAATTCCCCCGTAAAGGAGCTACCAGGACCGACCATGACGGTCAGTCTTCACCGAGGTTGCGCGTCCGGCGTCCGTAGGGGGGCCACCAGCTGGTGAGCACGTTGCCCGCCAGGATGAAGTCCACCAGGAACATCGTTCCCCCGCCGCTGAGTACGTCCAGGAAGTCCTCCTCGGAGGTGAAGACGTAGAGCAGCACACAGAGGGCGATGGCGACGATGACGCCGAGCGCGATCAGCAGGACGCTGGACGCCTTGGCGGTCTCGGACGAACCCCAGCCGATGAGGCACACCAGCGTCAAGCCGGCGAAGATGCCCAGGCCGATGAAGAAGCTCTCGCCCAGGATGCCCCTGGCACTCAGCTCCCTGACGGCGCCGCCGAGCATGAGCAGGGCGAGGCCGCTGAACAGCTTGGACCAGTTGCCCCGCAGGCCCGTCCGCGAACTGTCGCGGTAGGGCATGATGTTGAGCTTGGCGTCGTCGCTACGCAGGCGGTCGAGGATTTCGGTCACCGTGGTACCTTTCTACTTGTTGTGGAGGGGTCAGGCCGCCGACTGGCTGTCGTCGTCCTCGGTGTCGGGAACGGGCTGGACCGCCGGCTGCTGCTGGCGACGCTCGCTCCAGTTGTGGGTGGAACGGTTGTGCGGCCACCAGCTGGTGAGCACATTGCCGGCGATGATGCCGATGCCCACCAGGCTGACGAGTAGACCCCAGTTCGCCTGGTCCGCCACGTTGTTGCCGAGCGCGCGGTTGAAGACGTTGTAGGCCACTCCCAGTATCAGCACGACGAGAGCCGTGAGGACCACGCTGGTACCGGCGTCCTCCTTGTTGGTGGCCTGGGCCAGCTGGTAGACGACGCCGAGCACGACGAGGATGAGGACGGCGAAGCCGACCCCCCAGAGCGCGTCCCGGGTGAGCTTGTCGCTGCCGATGAGGGCGATGACGACCCAGCTCCAGATGACGGCGAGGCACAGGGTGAACAGGTTCACCCAGTTGAGCCGCATGCCGGGCTTCTTGTCGCTCCGGTAGCGCACCACGTTGAGCTTTGCCATGGAACTTCCTCCTTCGAGGAACAGTGCACGGGAACCATTCCCGCTGCAGACACCACCCCTGTGGGTTGTGACAGTCTATAAACGATAGTCGCTTACAGACTGCCACAACCCTTCAGAAAGGTTTGGTAGTTATATGCATTACGCTTGTTCTGCCCTCGGGAGCCCGCAGAAGCGGGCATACAACCAGAGCAGATCGCTATTCACTGCTGCGGCGAATAGTAACCTGCCCTGGTAACCAGGCAGTTTAAGCGATAAGTATTCGGTTAAGGTACTCCTATGACAGTTGGCTGCCAGCGGGGACAAAAAAAGCAATAAGAGGTTATCTTATTGCCGATTCGAACCACCTCTAGCCTCCTGACGCGATTCCCTCACGACGCTATCATGGATAATTAAATTATAGCACAAACACTATAAACTGTCAATATATCTATCTGCTGCGCCTCTGTTATACTTAGCGTAATGCTTGTTTTGGGTATAGAAACCAGTTGTGACGAAACCGCTGCAGCCGTCGTTCGTGACGGCCGTGAACTGCTGAGCAACGTTGTAGCGTCTAGTATGGACCTGCACGCCAAGTACGGCGGGGTCGTGCCAGAGATCGCTGCTCGCAGTCATATTGAGGCAATTACCCCTGTTATTCAGCAGGCTCTCGACGAAGCCTCGTGCACATGGGACGATATTGATGCCATTGCTGTTACCTACGGAGCGGGCCTCGGCGGTAGCTTGTTAATTGGAGTTTTAACCGCACGTACACTGGCAATTGCGTATGAAAAGCCGCTGTACGCCTGCAACCACGTTGAAGGTCACGTATACGCCAACTTCTTAACCGAGACTTCCCTGCCCGGCTACACGATGCGCTCCAGCGCACCAGAATTCCCGATGCTCGCAATTATCGTATCTGGTGGCCACAGCCAACTCGTACTGTTCCACGATCATTTTAACTACGAACTGCTGGGGCGCACCCAGGATGACGCCATTGGCGAAGCCTTTGATAAGGTAGCTAAAATTACCGGACTCCCCTACCCTGGCGGTCCATCAGTAGCCAAGGCTGCCCTAGCAGGTGACGCGCACGCCATTCAGCTCCCCAAGGCCAAGGTTGGAAAGTACGATTTTAGCTTCTCTGGGCTCAAAACAGCCGTTTTAAGGCAAGCACAAGCACTATGCGGTCAAGATTACTCCTTCCCTTCTACAAAGCTTCCTGAGGCCCTTTCTGAGGCCCAGAAGGCCGATTTGGCTGCCAGCTTCCAACGCGTGGCCTGCGAAACGATTGTTGATAAGGCGGTTTTGGCGTGCGAGGAGTTTGCCCCTCGGAGCGTCGTGCTGGCTGGTGGCGTGGCTGCTTCGCAGGAATTACGGCGCCAACTTACCGAGCGTATTCCCGTCCCCATCGAGTTTCCAGACTTCAAGTTATGCACAGATAACGGCGCAATGATTGCCACCCTCGGAAGCTTCAAAGCCATGCAAAATCAGCCAAAAGCCGATCCATTTACTCTGGACATCGCTCCCAACCTGTCGATGTAGTAAAAATCGCATGTTGTAATTTTCCCGTGAAATTTAAAATTTCATTAACTTTTTTAATGAACTGAACGGGGGTGGTTTGTTCCCTTCTAATAACAGAGGTGGTATAGTGGTCGTAGTATGAAACTACCAAAAGTATATGAACCCGGCCAATATGAATCCGACATCTACGCTCTCTGGGAAAAGAGCGGCGCGTTTCGCCCTACCGACAGCGATAAGCACTTCAGCATTGTGGTGCCACCCCCGAATGCCAACGGCAACCTACACCTTGGCCACGGCTTAACCCTCGCCATCGAGGATATTATGATCCGTCACCACCGGCTAAAAGGGGAGAGCGCCCTGTTTGTACCAGGGGCGGATCACGCTGGATTCGAAACCTGGGTAGTATACGAAAAACAGCTTGCCAAAGAAGGGAAGAGCCGCTTTGATTTCACCCGAGACCAGCTGTATGAACAGATCTGGGACTTCGTGGACTTAAACAAAAATAATTACCAGCAACAGTTTAGGCAGCTCGGTGCCAGCGTAGACTGGGAGCACTACACCTACACCCTCGACGAAAAAGTCGTCAAGCAAGCCCACAACACGTTCCGTAAAATGTTTGAAGAAGGGCTGATTTACCGAGCCGAAAAGTTAATTAACTTCTGTACCTTCCACGGCACAGGCTTCGCCGACATCGAGGTTGCTTACCGGGAAGAGCAGGGGCATTTATGGCACATCAGCTACCCGCTGACCGATGGGAGTGGCGACATCGTGGTTGCTACTACGCGTCCCGAAACCATGCTCGGCGATGTGGCCGTAGCCGTCCACCCAGATGACAAACGCTACGGTAAAATGGTCGGCAAAACCGTTAAGCTACCCCTGACAAACCGCGAAATTCCTGTCATCGCTGACGACTTTGTTGATCTTGAATTTGGCACCGGTGCCGTTAAGATCACCCCCGCACACGACCCGAACGACTTTGAAGTGGGCAAGCGCCACGACTTACCGATGATTCGCGTTATCGACTCCGAAGGCTTGATTACCTCAGAGGTACCGGAAGCCTACCGCGGTCTACCTGTTATGGAGGCCCGCGACAAGGTTGTAGCCGACCTGAAAGAGCAGGGCGCGTTGGTGAAGGTTGAAGACCACACGCATAGCGTTGGCCACTGTTACAAGTGCGACACCGTTATTCAGCCACTCCTGCGCGAGCAGTGGTTTATTGATATGCAGAAGCTAGTTAAGCCGGCAATTGAAGCTATTAAGGCCGACAAAATTAGCTTCCAGCCAGCCAATAAGAAAGAGCAGCTCATCCGTTATTACGAGAATACCCGCGACTGGAATATTAGCCGCCAAATTGCGTGGGGTATCCCAATTCCTGCTTTCCAAAACGTCGATGAGCCAGATGACTGGATTATTGACGAGCGAGTAGGGGAAGAGATTCTTCAAGTTGGCGACAAGACCTACCACCGCGACCCCGACGTATTCGATACCTGGTTCTCGAGCAGCTCGTGGCCGTACGCCACCCTGGACTTCCCAGATGGGGAAGCATTTAAGAAGTTTTACCCGCTATCCGTCATGGAAACAGGTGCCGACATCCTTTTTGCGTGGGTATCGCGCATGATCGTGTTTGGCCTCTATAACACCGGCGAAGTTCCATTCACGAGCGTATATTTGCATGGCCTCGTTCAGGACGAGCATGGCCAGAAGATGAGCAAGAGCAAGGGTAACGTAGTTAACCCAATCGAGAAGGTTCAGCAGTATGGCTCAGATGCCTTCCGCATGGGTATCATTGCCGATGAGACCGCCGGAGCGAACCGCCCATACGATGAGTCGAAGCTGGTTGGTGCTCGCAACTTCTGTAACAAGCTCTGGAATATTGCGCGTTATATCGAGTCATTAGTAGGCGATGTAGCAGAGAGAGGCGAGCCAGTCGCACAGTCAGCAGCCGATCACTGGGTGTTGAGTAAGCTACAACAGACCCAAGAGCGTCTGACACAGCAACTTGACGGCAACCGCCTCAGCGAGGCCTACGAAACGCTGTATCACTTCATCTGGGATGACGTTGCTGACTGGTATATCGAAGCCAGTAAGGCAACTCCGAACCTGCCGCTACTCATGCACGTCCTTGAATCCTCCTTATTGCTTGCACACCCATTTGCGCCGTTCGTAACAGAGACAATTTGGCAAACACTAGCCTGGGAAGAAGACTCCATTCTGGCAAAGCGAGTCTACGGCCGGCCATTACCGTTTAATGCTAAGCGGGCAGCCGCTTTCAGTGAAATTATGGCCATTGTTGCCGAAAGCCGCCTGATCATACACAGCCTCAAAGCCAGTGGTGTCACGTTGTACTACACCGATGCACAATTTATTGCTGATAATGCCGACACCATTAAGCAACTCGCTCGTTTGCAGGCCGTAACAGAGGCGAGGGATGGCTTCGGGCTAAGCCTTACGAGCACCAAGCATCGTGTTTGGCTCGACATTAATGCCGAAACAGCCAAAGCCTACGTAAAAGACCTTGAAGAGCAGCAGGCCAAGCAAGAAGCTGTTGTTAAGCAGCTCCAGGGCCGCCTAGCCAATAAGAACTACGTCGATAACGCCCCAGAAGCAATTGTTAACCAGACGAAAGCCCAATTAACAGAGGCCAAGCAAGTCTTAGAGAACATCGAGCGCGAAAAACAGCGCTTCAGCGCCTAGTCAGCGGGCTCAAGTACTTCGCGTACGTGCGCAGCCGATTCCTCTGGCCGGGCATAATCGAACCACACCACGCGTAACCCCTGTTTTTCAGCGGCGACAAGGTTAGTTTGCGTGTCATCAACAAGTAGGATTTCATCGATGGGTACGCCAGCCTGTTCGGCGGCATAATTATAAATTTGGGGCTCTGGTTTAATCATGCCGACTTTGGAGGAGTCCACGATTACGTCGTAGGGCAGGGAAGGCACCTTGCCGACCTCTAGCAGCTTATCGAGCATGCCGGGCATAACGTTGGTTAGTAGGCCGCTGCGGTAGTTCTCAGCGACCCAGGAGAGCGTTTTGTGCATGTCTGTGAGCGGTTCGGCGGCCTCCAAGTAGTATTCGGCCCAGTCGAGCGACTTAAGGCCTAGGCGAGCCGCTACGGCGTCATTAAAGTCGTCCATGGTCATGGTGCCGCGGCAAACTTCGTCGTTGTAGTGCAGATACGCCATCTCTACCAGTTCCGGGGCCAAGCCGTGGTCTTCGGCCACGCGGGCGGCAGCCCGCTGATAAAAGCGGACTAGGCAGCCGTTTACGTCGAAGTAGACGAAGCTGACGCCGCTCTTGGATTTACGATAGTTACGGGGGCCGGCAGTGTTAATCCCTAATAAGTTGTCGAGCGACATATTGAGTGCTTTAGCGATGTTTTGAATCGTAAAAACAGAGGGCGATTTAATGGCGCCACGTTCGATTTTTGCGAGCGTCGAAAAGCTAAGATTGGCAGCATGACACAGCTCTTGCTGCGTTAAACCTGCCTCACGGCGCACCTCTTGGAGGCGCTTGCCCAACCCCTTCTCGTCCATCTAGCTTCGCTCCGCTCTGCAGAGGATCTCGTCCCACTCGATCATAGCCATATAATACCAGTCTTACGGCTGTTGGAACAAGAAAATTTAGTATTAAATGGCTAGTCGAGCGAGATGAGTGTGCTGGTCAAAATAAACACTGCTGCGAAGACCAGAACAAACACGACACCGACCGTCATCCAGACATTGCCGGTATTGCCGTAGCCGATACGGCGGCCCATCTTAGAATAAACAAATGCCGCTACGCCGGCGGCGACGAAGAGTGAAATAAGTGCGTTTCCCATATGTTCTACAGTGTACTAAAACGCTAGTGTTTTAGCCATGGCTGCGAGCTTTTCGTGATCGGGCTCGGCGTTGAGGTCGGCATGAACCAGGTATTGGTCAGGGGTAGAGAAGGGGACGAGGTGCACGTGGGCGTGCGGGACGTCGGTGCCAATAACTTTTACACCCACATATGGCACATCGAGCTTGTCTCGAAGGTGTTGGCCGAGCTTTTTAACAGTGGCCATAACGGCTTGGTAGTCTTCATCCGTTAAATCCCAGATGAATTCGACCTGACTTTTCGGAATAACTAGGGTGTGGCCGGGTTGCATGGGGTGAATGTCTAGGAAGGCGAAGGTTTTGTCGTCTTCGTAGATTTTGTGGCAGGGGATTTCGTTGTTGATGATTTTGGTGAAGATGGAGGGTTGCATGATTTTATTGTACGTCATTCGACGTAGTGGCACCTGTTTTATACGCTGTAATTTGTGTCGAGAATAGAGCAAACAAACATCGCTGCTTGGCTGCGAAGAACCGTGACAGTATAATGTATGTACCGAGGAGGGGACAACTTGGGCAAATACCTAGCGTCGCCCCCACGGGTACTTTTTAGTTGTGGGGGGTGAGTCGTCTTAAATTTTCCTTAAGCACTGGGTAGTACCCCTCGCCCCTCTGGACAACAAAAAAGCACAAAAATATAAATATCCCCCGGGTCACCTGACTTACGGGGGATATTTATTTCCTTAAGCACTCAATCGTATGAACGATTAATACTCTTAGTATACACCATCAATATCCAATCTGTAGTACTAGTTACATCGCATATGTGGACAATATCAATTTTTAAGAGTTAGAATGCCAAGCTCCTCATATTTAATTTTAATTTCATCTTTTATTGTTATCATCTCGGTATGGAATTTGACGTGCTCATGGATAATCTACGCGACGTAGAGTTACGGATACTCTTTTTATTGGAGAGGAAGGGATTATAGCTTCAAGCCGGATCGCCTTTAACTTTCATAGGAAGGGCGATTCGGTTTCTGCATATATCTGCGCTAATCGCGCAGCTATCGAACGTTCGATTAATCCCCACCACTCACCATTAAACTAAAAGGACTACCGAACGGTAGTCCTTTTAGTTGGCGGAGAGGAAGGGATTCGAACCCTTGGTACCGTCGCCGGCACACTTGTTTTCGAGACAAGCCAGTTCAACCACTCCTGCACCTCTCCTTGGTTGATCTTGCTGACCTATTGTAACAGATTGGGTGGCACCCAAAAGACACTAGTATTGGAGCGCGAAATATGCTAAACTTACCCCTGTTACTTTTTTCAAAGTATGGACGCGTAGCTCAGCTGGATAGAGCGTTGGCTTGCGGAGCCAAAGGTCGTAGGTTCGAATCCTGCCGCGTTCACCAAGTTTGAATCAACCCAAAAAGACGCCCACGAAGGCGTCTTTTTATATATGTGACGAAAATCAGCTTTACCTTGTGAGATATCTCATATCATTAGCAATATCACCCCCGTATGCTGCAAGTAGTAGAGGGGGTCTACGATGAAAATATCATTTATCAGGCGATTGCCGCGCACCAAGCAACCAGAAGATGCTTGGCGTAGGTTTATAGAGTACTAGCTAGTAATTCCGTCGTTGGCGATCTAGGTCTTGCTGTACTTTCTTGGCTTGAGCCTCAGCTTTTCGTAACCGCTCCAAAGCTTCCTCAAAGGTCATGAGGACACCTCCGTATTAAAAAGCTACTATAACAAGCAGTAGCAGGGCATTCAGTTATTTATCTAACAAATATCTGGCGTCAGTCTGGCCCGAGCGTGTATACTTTAGATTAAGAAAAACATAAGCTTATTGTGATGATGCCTGACTCTGACCAGCCGACACCTACACCATTCGAGCGTCCATCGGCGCGCGCCCTTAACAGCATGCCTGTACAGCGTGGCAATTACGGCATTCCGCCTCGTCAGGCCGCACCACAAGCTCAAGTGCAGCCGCAACCACAGCCAATGGCTCGACCTATGCAGTCTGGCCCACGCAGCATGGATATCATGACTCCGCGTCCCGCGCAGCCATCCCAGCCACAACCGGCAACATCACAACCAGTGGCGCCAGCACCACAGCCCGTGCCCGTTACAGCCGATCCAAGTGAGCCCGCCGCGGACACTGAGCAAGTTTTAGTCACGCAAAGTCCATCACGCCCATTGTTTACCAATAAGCCTGCGGTCGAAACACAGCCAGTTGAAGCCCTTAAGAGTGGGGGACTATTACCTAAGGTCCGCTTAGCGCTTTTGGTTGTGGGCGCATTACTAACGCTCGGTGGGGCCGCACGCTGGATTACCGCCGGCAGCACCTCCAGTGACCTAATCGCCGCGGGCGCCGTAGCGGCCAATGACGGCAACACTATGACCATTCAGTTCACCGCCAATGACGGTGCAATGCACAAATTCACGACAAAGAGCGACTCTAAGCTCACTCCAGGCACCGGCGTTGAGGTAGCATACAAATCTGGTGCGGCCGACAATGGCGCTAAGCGAGTCGCACCCATCAAAGCAGCTCACGGCATGGGCATCTTTCTTATGATCACGGGCGTGGTGATATTGCTTGTGGCTGGAGCGACCTCACTTCTTATGCGTCGCCAGCCGAAGCATGGTAAGCGCGCTTCAATCGCCACACCGGTTACGGTGTAAGATTCCTTATAGTTGGCCCTTACCCGACTTGTTATGCTCGGGGTATCAATAAGGAGGCGACCATGCGTAAAGTACAGCGAACTCAGAACCGAAACCTAGAGCGACAGAACATGCGGGCCGAGCGTTGGTGGCGCCAACTAATCGAAGAGTAGCCCGCTTGTGGGACTAATTTTTGCCATAATCGTCGGCTTGATTGTTGGGGCTATCGGCGGAACATTACTGCGTGAAAACTACGATTATTTGATTCTTGACTGCCTCATCGGTATTGGGGGTGCGATAGTCGGTGACGCGTTATACTTCATTCTTACGGGCGCTTCCGAGATCTTACTGTTTAGCTGGGGAGCACTACTAACCGAGCTACTGGTTGCGGCCACTGCTGTTATGGGCTTTAACTTTATACATCGGCCCAAAAAAGAGATCCTATAACGCTGCTACGACAGGCTCTTACGCTTATCGAATTGCTGGTCGACAGAGGTGGGGTTGTCGCCCGTTAAACTGCGCGGCCACAGCTTACTGTCTTTCACCGTCGCAATCTCGGTGGCGTACATAACCACCTGAATTTGCAGGTAAATCCAAGCCATCAGGCCAAGAGTAGTTGCGAACAAGGCGCTGTAGGTGCTGGCCAGGTGGTCAGACTGGTGCTTCAGTACGGCCACGCCGACCGTTTGCAGGGCAGCTATACCGAGAGCACATATCATCGCGCTAATCCGGAACTGCTTACGAGCCACGCCCAATGGTAGGCTCATGCGGAAGATGAACATGAATACCAGATACAAGATCAATAGATTAAGCAGGACACTCACAACCGCCGATGACCAGCCACGATTAGCAGAGGCTGTCCATCCAGCTACGATGGCCGCAAGAATAAAACCACCTCCGCCGCCAATAATCAGACCTATGCTGCGAAACAGCGAGCGAGGGAAGCCGCTGCGCTTTGCCATAGGAACATGCCAAATATGGTTGACTGCGTGCCGGAAGGCATCGGCAATACCGCGCGCACCATACAGCGCAAACAGGAGACCGATTAGCAGCGCAAAGCCGTGCTGATTAAGGCCGTGTACGCTATCGTTAAGCGCCTGGCCAACCACGGGGAAGTACCCAGTCACGCTATCGACCAGCTTTTGTCCAAATTCTGGATTGTTCTGCCCCACAATACCGGCAACCGTCGTCAAAATTAGTAGCAATGGGAATAGGGCCAAAAAGCCGTAGTAGGTAACGAGTGCGGCTTGGTAGCCCGCCTGGTCGTCACTGTACTTTTTAACGACCGCCACGATAAAGGCCGTGGGGGTGTGGCGACGCTGGAACTTGTCGATTCCGCCTATGGTTTTTTGCACAATATTCATATGTTACTTCTAAGCATTGTAACAGGGTACGGAGCTGGAAGGTAGGCTGTGGATATCTTATGCACACCCTATCTCTATGTGAAATTACTTACAGTCTCCTATAAGACATAAGCTTAATACTAAAGAGTACCAAAAACGTAAAAGGGGGTTAGAACCATGTCTGCCGATGAAGAAGACAAGTTCATGGAACAAATAGAAAAATGGGATGCAAAGCATGCCAAACACAACTTCCTCGCGCGCATGGAACGAAAGCTCAATCGCAAAGAGCATTCGGGACGATAGCGTACAAGGTACACCTCACTTGAACATTTAAAAACCGCCCTCTGGGGCGGTTTTCTTGTCAGCTTAGAAACGTATGCGCCACATGAGGCGATCGATTGGATCGTGCTCCCGCGTTTCGAGCGGCAAGCGATCGCTAAGTAGGGAAACGATTTTTTCTTCGTCGTTTGGGTCGTAATAAATAGTGGTCAACAGGGCAAAGCGCTTGAGCGGCATGAACACAATGCTCGAAAAGGCACCCTCGCGCATAACGGCAAAGGAGCGGAAGTTGGTATAAGGAAAATGCTTCTGACCGACAGTCAGGCCAGAATCGTCCAAGCGATACATAAGCTCGCGCGGCTGGCGAGCAGCCAAAACGCCAAGAGCTAGCGCACAAATAGGGATAATCAGAGCGGACACCACGTCCTTGGTAAGCACCCAGACCGCCAGCGCGGCAATGACCGAACCAACACCTAATATTACATACCATCCTGATGATTTTTGGTGGGCCACAAATTCACTCGCCGTCCAGGAGATTGCGCCACTTGGGCCGGTGGGCGGGGAAGCGACTGACCGAGGTGTTACTCCGTCAGATTGCACGACAGCAGTGGTAGTGGCACCCTCTGGCCTAAACTGCCACGATCCGCCGTCATTCGTTGGTTGCCCATTCCCATCCATAAGCGCTATTGTACCTGATTGGTCGTTGCACATGCAAAAGAGACCCCGAAGGAGTCTCTTTATATACTTGGTTCTGGCGGAGAGAGTGGGATTCGAACCCACGGTACCGTTTCCGGCACGCTGGTTTTCAAGACCAGTTCCTTAAACCACTCGGACATCTCTCCAAGCCGACAAAGTATAGCATGATATAAGGCCTTCCACCAGATAAGGTTATCTGTTAAAATTACTTGGCACTAGCCACCAGCAAGGAGAGGTACCCAAGTGGCTGAAGGGGACGGTTTGCTAAATCGTTAGTGGGGCGCGAGCTCCAGCGAGGGTTCGAATCCCTCTCTCTCCGCCAATAAAAAAGAGTTATCTATACGGTAGCTCTTTTTTATTTTACTTCGGTGCTATTACCGCCTGGGCAAATACTAGGACGTCAACTTTGGTAGCGCCAGCATCGAGAAGAGCTGCAGTGGCGGCTCTTACAGAGGCGCCAGTAGTCAGGACGTCGTCAATTAACAGGATGTGTCGACCACGGACGAGCTCAGGCTTGCGAATGCGCAGGGCATGTTTTAGCTGCACAAGACGCTCTTGTCGGTCAGCCCCTAGCTGGTGTGCCTTTCCCAGGCGAGAGAGAAGGGTGGCATGCGAGCGTTCGGCGCGACGCGCTAGTTGTATCGCGATCAAAGCCGCCTGATCATAGCCACGCTCACGAATGTGGGCGGCGGTTGCTGGCAGGTGCGTAATAAGGACGTTCGTAGTCGGCGAATGGGTCGCCAGCATGCGTTCAGCCATAACTTTAGCGGCCGACTGGTTGCCAACAAACTTTAAGCTAACCACCAGCTGCTTCGCCACCCCCTCATAACGGACTGCTGCGCTCATGGAATTGCAGCCCGAATGCCCAAGGCACTCGGCACAAGCCACGCCCGAAACGGTCCTGTGGCAACCGAAGCACGCACCTAGTGGCGAAGGAAGTGCAGATGTACATCTGTCGCATAGAAGCTTGCCTTCCCGGCGACAGGAGAGGCACTCGTCAGGGGCGAACAGAGCGGTAAGTCGTTCTAGTAAGCTCATGTTGTGATAATTGTGTTGTAAATAGTTATGTTTAGGTTGCACACCAGTTAATAGCTAAGCTATACTGCCAATAACATAAAAACGCAAATCTCATTTCATTAACTGTTAATTAATTTATTAACAGACTGGAGTCCTGACGTCTGGTAGACTCCACCAATCAGGAGGGTAACAACTATGGCACGCCGCAACCGCGACGACGACTTATTACTAGAAGAAGATGAGCTGACTGCTGCCTTTTTGGGTGACGACGATATCGACACGCCACAGAGCGCAGCTCCAGCCACTGCCGGCAATCCAGCCGACGACCAATGGGACGAAGATGAAGCCGTTCCTGGCCAGCTCGCTGTAGACGTATACGAAACCAAGGAGCGCTTGGTTGTTAAGGCCCGCACTGCAGGCGTTAACAAGAGCGAGCTCGACGTCAGCATTAGCGACAACCAGCTTACTATTCGCGGTACCCTCAGCGCCGGCAATGAAGACGGGGTAGAGAACTACTTCCTGCAGGAATGCTACTGGGGCGAATTCAGCCGCACCATCGCGCTGCCAGTTCCAGTTAAGGAAGAAGAGATCGAAGCCGTTCTGAAAGACGGCGTCCTAACCATTAGCTTCGGTAAGTTGAAGCAGGACACCGTTAAGAAGATCCAGGTTCTGTAAACCAAAATCCCTAGCAAATAAATATCCCCCTCATTGAGGGGGATATTTTTATGAATCGAGTAGTGGACTAGCCGACGTTCGAGAGTACGAAGTGTACGATGAACTGAGCCAGGGCTACGATGATCAAACCAACGATGGCGTAGATCAGGGTGTTCTTGGCACTCGAGACGTTACCACTGTCACCACCAGAAGTGATGTAGCGGAAACCACCGACGATAATCATGATTACGGCAACAATACCAACGATTACCGACAGGATGTTAACGATAGTCTTAGCAATTTCAGACAAGTTGCTTGGCTGATCCTGACCGTAGGCGTCGTTACAAGGCGCACCACCGCTTGAGTTGCCATTACCGGTTGCTGCGTTCAGACCCTGGTTAACGCTTGTTGAAATGCCGCTACAGTCACCGATGTCTTGGGCTGCTGCTGCAGGAGCCAAAGCCAATGGAGCTGCCATAGCAAATGGCAACATAATAGCTAGGGCCATGTTTTTGATTTTTTGGATCATAGAGTACCTTTCTTTAACATTCATTCTTTTTTATAACACAGTGTGTAAGGTGTAGCAATACCGTTTTGCTAGACGTTGGTTAGGACAAAATGGACGATGAATTGGGCCAATGCAACAATCACAAGGCCAACGATCGCATAAATCAATGTGCGCTTGGCCGTGGCGACATTGTTACTATCGCCACCGGAGGTGACGTACTTAAATCCGGAAATGACCACCATAATGATCGCCGCAACACCAACAATAACCGATAGTAGGTTGACGACGCTCTGGATCACATTCGTCAGCGAATGGGAAGCGGAAGCGCTGCTATTCGGGTCACATGGGTTGCCGCCGCTCACTTGCTGCAAACCATCGCAAGCATCACTTTGGAAGTCGGCCGCCACAATACCGGCCGGAGCAGCTGCAAGGGAAGTTGCCTGAGCTGATGCCGCGAACTGCGTAAGTCCAATGGCAAGTGTTGCAAATATAAGGGTAGAGATGAGTAATTTTCGCATGATGTTATCCTATCGCATTAAGTACAAAACCAACAAGGAATGGTGCCAGCGCCGCCACCACAAGGGCAATGAGCGCATAAATGATTGTTGAGCGAGCGGTCGCAACGCTTTGGGCGTCGCCTTGAGACGTAATCATACGCATGCCGCTTACAATTAAGACGATTACTGCGGCAATACCGATAATCACGGCTATGACATCAATAACAATCTTAAGCACCGAGATGACGGGGTTCTTGTTAGAGCTTTGGCCATTTTTCACCTCACCACACACATCAGTATCAC
>OUMM01000019.1_pt1 | contig 44737 bp, 48 predicted proteins | sample 1691001 | NCBI WGS metagenome assembly OUMM01 (sample SAMEA3914864, study PRJEB12502) | metagenome | biome: forest; material: soil | place: USA | collected 2012-03-12 | depth 0.3 m
CTGTAATTAACTATATTATAGAACTTTAATTTTTAAAAGTCAAACGTATTGTCTACTAGAATTATTGTAGCACAAAAGTGACATATCCGCGTATGTATTGTTGTAGAATTATATTACAGTATTAACAGAGGTAAAAGTACAGACTGTTCCCTGTTATTTCTTGGTGGTGCGGCGCTTAAATCCGCGCTTTTTGGCTGGTGCTTTTTCGAGTAATTCCTTGGCCTGATCTTCGGTTATAGTCTTCGGATCGGTGTCTTTGGCAATGCGGGCATTCTTCTTGCCGTCTGTAATGTAGGGGCCGTATGGACCATTTAGTACCTTGATGCCACTTGGGAATTCGTTGATGTGCTTGGCGGCGTCCTTGGCTAGCTTTTCAGCATATAGCTCGCGGGCAGTCGCCTCGTCGATATCGTGTGGGTCGTGGGGCTTTATGGATACGAATGTTTTGCCAATTTGGACATATGGGCCAAAACGACCGATGTTAGCCTTAATCTCCTGGCCGTCCTCGGTGGTGCCTACTACACGCGGCAGCTGGAACATAACTAATGCCTGCTCTAAGGTGACGGTGTCGATGGTTGTATCTTTAGGTAGGGGCGCAAAGTCTGGCTTCTTGTCCTCATTTTCGACTTCACCACGCTGTAACATTGGGCCAAAACGACCAAAACGAGCGTAAATTGGTAAGTCGCTCTTGGGGTCGTTACCCACTAAGCGGGCCTGGCTGACCTCTTGGCGAGAAATGTCAGCCGAACTTTCTACTAGAGGGTGGAAGCCCTTGTAGAAATCGGCGATCATGGCTTCCCACTCCTGGTGGCCATCGGCGACTTTGTCGAAGCCCTCTTCTACCTGAGCGGTAAAGTCGTAGTCTACAATGCTTGGGAAATACTTAACTAAGAAGTCGGTAGTTACATCGGCAATGCCGGTTGGGATGAGCTTGTTGCGGTCCGCGCCAGTGGTCTCTTCTTTGTCCTGAGGGGTAACGCTGCCGTTTTCGAATTTTAGAATGCGGACGATACGCTGCGTGCCCTCCAGATCGGACTTTTCGACGTAGCCACGGGTTTGGATGGTTGAAATGGTTGGCGCGTAGGTACTTGGGCGGCCGATGCCCAGCTCTTCGAGTTTACGAACCAAAGCGGCTTCGCTATAGCGGGCTGGCGGGCGGCTAAAGGTTTCGTTGGCGGCAATGGTTTGTACTTTGAGCTGGTCGCCAGTTTTAACGGGCGGTAGTAGCGTATCGTCTTTGCCGCCGCCGTAGACTTTCATAAAACCATCAAACTGCAGTACCTCACCCTTAGCGAGGAACTGTTCTTTATGACCGGAAATATCGATGGTGACTTCTGTGCGCTCCAACTTTGCCTCGGCCATCTGGGATGATAGAGCGCGCTGCCAGATCAGCTGGTACAGACGCTTTTGCTGCTCGTCGCCGCCTGCGGACTGCTTGCGGAAGTCGGTTGGGCGGATGGCTTCGTGAGCCTCTTGGGCGCTTTCATTTTTAGTCTTAAACTGACGCAGCTTGTGGTAATTTGTGCCGTAGTTTTCGGTAATAAACTGCTCGGCGGCCCCTAATGCCAAGCTGGACAAGGTGGTGCTGTCGGTACGCATATAGGTGATGTGACCAGCTTCGTACAGGCGCTGTGCGAGCGTCATGGTCTGACGCACACTGTAGCCGAGGCGCCGAGAGGCTTCCTGCTGCAGTGTACTGGTCGTAAATGGTGCGCCGGGGCTGCGTGTGCCCGGCTTGGTGGCAATGTCGCTTACGGTATAGGTGCTATTGGGTAGTGATTCTAGCCACTTTTGGGCTTCATCGTAGCTCTTAAATTTGGTGGTGAGCTCGGCCGGCAGCTCCTGGCCATCGACCAGGAAGATGGCGGTAACTTTGAAGCTGCTTTCAGGGGTAAATTCGCGGATTTCGCGTTCGCGCTCCACAATTAAGCGGACAGCAACAGATTGGACGCGGCCGGCGCTGAGGCCAGTACGAACTTTCTTCCAGAGCACTGGGCTCAATTCATACCCTACTAAACGGTCGAGAACGCGACGCGCCTGCTGGGCATCAACGAGCTTTAAGTCGACGGTGCGTGGGTTTTTGATAGCAGCTTCAATAGCTGGTTTGGTAATTTCGTGGAAGACAATGCGCTTAGTCTTAGTGGGGTCCAGTTTTAGCGCCTGGGTAAGGTGCCAGGCGATGGCCTCTCCTTCGCGGTCTTCATCGCTTGCAAGCCAGACTTCGGCGCCTTTGGCGGCGGCTTTGAGCTCGCTGACGACCTTGCGCTTGTCGGCACTTACTTCGTAGTGGGGCGCAAAATTTTTGTCGATGTCGATGTTGAGGCCTTTTTTCGGCAGGTCGCGGATGTGGCCGAAGCTACTCTTAACGGTATAATCCTTACCGAGGAATTTTTCTATGGTTTTGGCCTTTGCGGGGCTCTCGACGATGACTAAATTTTTGGGCATAACGTACTACATACTAAGCGCTTAGGGTTGATAATGCAACCTATATATAAGAATAAGCTGAGCAAACCGCTCATCCGAGCCAATTGTTGCCGGCTTTGTAGCCGATGTAAATGCCAACAAAAGAGCCAATAGCTCCAAAAAATATCGACCAGCCGCCGAACATGTTGCCATGATCTAGGGCGGAGCCCAGCCAGCCTCCAAGCGAGCCAAACACAATAACGCTGACTGTAATAAGCAACTTCATAGTGCCAGTGTAGCCGCTGGAGCCGGCGCACGCAACGCTTATGGTAATCCCCAGCGGTTTGCCCCGAGCGGCATAACTTTCCCGGTAATTTCGAGCATGGTCAGTGTTTGGTTAAAGACAGCAACGGATTGCTGACTCATTTGTAGTAATGCTTCCCCGTCGTGAACGCCACTTGCCAGCAGGTCGAGTAGTTGTTGCTCTGCTGGCGTATCTCCGCGGGGCAATTGCTTCGTAGGGGTAGTAATGCCCAGCGCCTGAAAGACATCTTGCGCCGAGGTTGCAACACCCGCTTCCCCTGCTCTGAGTAAGCCATTGGTTCCGGCTGATAGCGGGCTAGTGATATTGCCGGGAACGGCGCGTACCTCGGTTTGCATATGGATAGCGAATTTGGCGGTGTGTAAGCTACCACTCTTCTCTGCTGCTTCTGGGATAAGTAGGACGTTGCTGAGCGCAGCTACGAGCTCATTGCGGGCCACAAAGTTACCCTTGTGCACTTCGCTGCCTGGCGGGTACTGGCTAATAAGCGCCCCACCGCTTTGCACAATCTGTTCGGCCAGATGACGGTTGGTGGCCGGGACGACATTGTTGAGCGGCGATGGCAGTACGGCTAAACAGAGGCCACCCGCCTCGAGTGCCGCCCGATGGGCCTGCGCATCAACGCCGATGGCCAGACCACTAACGATGGTGATACTCCCTTCTGCCAGCTCGCGCCCAAAAGCGGTAGTTATTTGTTTGCCATAGTCGCTCATCCGTCGGCTACCGACTATGGCGACGCGTTTGCGGGCTAAGCACGCCTTTAGATTGCCACGGAAGTATAAAATATCTGGCGGCCTATACACCTGTTCCACCTCTGGTGGGTAATCGACTTCGCCGCGCCTGACAGTTTGCATGTCCATGCCCCTATAGTACCGGGTAGAGATTAAATATAAATTAACCTGCCGTATCTGTTAGCAAAGTGCTTATGCCATTTACAAAAGTATTAAAAGGTGTAAAAGTATTGACATATAGACATCTTTTTGCTAGAATAGCAACTTGTAAGTTCTTATATAGAACATTACGCACCTTTTACCCCCAATTCTAACAATACGTTAGATTGCTTTAGAGCGGCAAGAACCATAAGTTGTTACCCTCCACTTACTCTTCGCATGTTTCTGGCTTCGGCCAAAACGCGTTCTAAGGCATACTAACCCCTTTAAGAAAACCCCCGATCAAGTGCGAGCCTAAATGGTTTCGATGCAAGTCGGAGACACACGCACCATAGAATGACGCGATGATGTTTCGCCCGGGTGGGCTTGAAGGGTCAACTAGCTACCAGCAGTGTTGGTGGCCGGGATGTCCTTCGGGACAGCGGTGGGAAACTCCGGTTTACCACCTGAAAAAGGCCAACGAGCGGTGCCCACCCCCTCTCGTTGGCCTTTTTTTGTTGCTTAGTACACGGTTATAATTACTAGAACGACATGGAACCAAACCTACCAAGAAGAACTGTTTGTTTCGACGCTTTTGACGCAATTGAGCTACGACGGTGTGGCGTTTCCCTGCCCGCTGAAGAAATGGCCGCCGGCGAGGCCGCTGCTTTTGCCTATAAGTTGCGGCATGAATTCGAAGCGGAAGACGAAGATCGGCGCCAGCGGCTCACCATGATTGCCAACGAAATAGTCGACTGTTTCCCGGACGAGTATCTTGCCTATTTAAAACTTATCGACACTACACAATAAAATTGCGTGTCTCGTGCGGCAGCTGACCGCCGAAGATGTATTCGTTAAGGATGGCATTCGTTTCTTTGGCTAAGGCTGGGAGCTGGGCCTGTTCATCTGCGGAGAAGCGTTGCAGTACAAAGTCGGCGCTATCGATTTGCGGTGGGTTTTTAGGGCCGACGCCGATGCGCACCCGTCCGTAATCTTCGCCCAAGTGCTGGGTGACTGACTTAATGCCATTGTGGCCGGCGCTGCTGCCCCCCTGGCGCAAGCGAATCTGACCAAAATCAATATCCAGTTCATCGTGAACGACCACAATACTCGTAAGTGGAATTTTATAAAATGAGGCTACAGCCTGCACCGCTTCGCCGCTCAAATTCATAAACGTACTTGGCTGCATTGCAATAACGCGGGCCTGGCCCATCTGGCCGGTGCTCAGACGGCATTTGAGGTCCTTCTTATCGCTCCACTGCCCCATTTCGTCATTTGCCTCGACAAAAGCGTCTAGAGCGTAGAAACCGACGTTGTGGCGTGTGAGGTCGTATTCAGTACCTGGATTGCCCAGACCCACGAGCAATATAGTCTTGCCGAGGCCCATGCTAAAAAATTGAATACTGTCGTTTGCTTGTGGTTTATTGGATAGCCAAGACATAGTCTTAGGCCCGTTCTTTTTCTTTGGTTGGGCTCACGCCGTGCTTATGCGTAATGTGCTTTTCAATGAACCAGAATTGTACTGGCGTGCCGGCGAAACCGAAGCTTTCGCGTATGTTGCGCTCCATGTAGCGCTTGTAGCTCCAGTGGAGGAATTTGGTGTGGCTGCCGAAGACCTTGAAGGCCGGGGTTGGGTTGTCGTCTTCTTGGACCATGTAGTTCAGCTTTGGTGCGCGGTTTTTAAGGCCGGCTGGTGGATGTGCGTCGGTGACGTTTTTGAGCCACTTGTTAAGTTCGCGGGTAGTAATGCGAGTGGCGCGGGCGGTGTCGATTTCAAGCGCAATATCGAATAGCTTAGTAACGTTTTGGCCAGTTATTGCACTCGTGAAGATTAGTGGCGCCCACGGCACAAAATCAAAGTGTTGGCTAATTTCTGGTGCCAGTGCATCACGGGTAAAGGCGTCCTTGCCTTCGGCGGCGTCCCACTTACTGACAACGAGTACTAGGCCCTTGCCTGACTCTTTAATCATGCCGGCGATCTTTTGGTCGAGCTGTACGCCAATGTCGTTCACATCCATTAACAGAAAACAGATGTCCGCCTGCTCGATGGCAGACAGGGTGCGAATAACGCTAAAGTGCTCGATACCCTTGCCGATCTTGCCAGGGCGGCGAATGCCGGCGGTGTCCATGATTTCAATTTCACGGCCCTGATAGCGTACAACTGAGCGGTTAATGTCGCGGGTGGTGCCAGCGCGGTCGGCCACGATGGCCTGCTGCTTTTTACTTAAGGTGTTGAAGAGTTGTGATTTACCGACATTTGGACGGCCCAAAAGCGCAATGCGCAAGCGGTCATCGTCCTCTTGCATGGTAGCTTTTGGAATAATTTGTACTAGCTGGTCGAGCAGCTGTACAACACCCTTACCTTGCTTAATTGAGGTGCGAACAATGGGCTTAATGCCCAGGCGGTCGAAGCCGCTGAGGTCGGCACCATGGGCCTTATCGATCTTGTTGATGACCAAAAAGACTGGTTTCTGAGAGCGGAGCGCCATTTTAGCGACACGGCGATCCTCTTCGGTGATAGGTACATCCGCTTCGACCATTACTAGGATAACGTCGGCGCTGTCGGCGGCCTGCTCGATCTGTTCTTGAATAGTGAACTCGAAGTCGTCTTCGGGCGTTTTAACACCGGCGGTATCAACCAGCCAGAACTGCTGGTCGTTGTAGTCGGCTTTGGCCATGATGCTGTCGCGGGTGGTACCGGCTTCGCGGGCCACAATTGCTTCACGCCGGTCGAGGACGGCGTTAAACAGGCTGGATTTACCAACGTTGGCTCGGCCGACGATGGCGATGATAGGTAGCTTTTTACTCATTTATACCCATTATATCAGAGGTGAGCCCATTGACAAAATTACAATTAGGGTGTACAATGACTAATAATGACCCTCGTAGGAATTGCGGGGGTATTTTTATGCCAATTCCCGGTAGGTACCTTTCGGTACATCGCCTAAGTGGTATTCGCCAAACGTGGTGCGGTGCAGCCGCTTGACGGTGTAGCCCAGCGCATCAAATGTGCGACGAATCTGGCGGTTGCGGCCCTCATACATGGTGACGATCCAGTCGTGATCATTTCCATCGGCCTGACGCTCGAGCCCGAGCTGGCTCGGGCCGTCGGCCAGTTGAATGCCTCTCTCGGCAATGATTTGGCGGTGGAGTGGCTGTAGCGGCTTGTCGAGCGATACTTCATAGACTTTGCGCTTCTGTTGACTCGGATGTGTCAGTTTGTTGGCGAGATCACCGTCGTTCGTTAGCAGGAGAAGACCGGATGAATCTTTGTCGAGGCGGCCCACCGGTTTAAGCCCACTCAAGTCTGAAGGCAGTAAGTCGTACACGGTTTGGCTGCCCTGCCCCTCGCGGCTTACTACAAAGCCAACCGGCTTATTAAGTAGGACGGTCGTTGTCTGCGCGGGAAGTTCAATAGTTTTGCCATCTAGGGTGACGGTGTCATGGGGTGTTGCTTCACTGCCCAGCTGGGCTGGGTCACCGTTGATGGCGACACGTTGTTCGCCGATAGCGGTATCGGCGGCGCGGCGGCTGAGGCCCGTGGCCAATGCCACAAACTTATTAATTCGCATAAGCTCAAGTGTAACAGATTAAAGAGCGATGCTGTTGGGGTCAAAGTCGCCCTTGTTGGCGGCTGGCTGTGCGGGTGCCTGCGGGGCTGTAGGATTTGGTGCGGGGGCAGCGGGCTGTGGCGTGGTGGCTGCTGGAGGCGTTGCTGCTGCTTCTTTGGCGTTCTCTTCGGCAAGTAGCTCGTCGAGGCTCTTTTTTGGTGACTCCTGATCACTAATTGGTGCGATTATTTTCTTGTGGGTGGTGGTGCCGGCTTCTTCGGTTGGAGCTTCTGCTGGTGTTTCGGCGGCCGGCTCGGCTGGAGCGGCAGGTGCCTCTGGGGCTGCTGCTGGTGCGGCTTCATCGCCACTGAGGTTCGCGACGGCTTCGTTTAAGGCCTGCTCTTGCTCGGGTGTGGTGGTTGGAGCTTCTGCTGGTGTTTCGGCGGCAGTTGGTTCGACGGCTGCAGGGGCGGTGCCTGGTTGTGACTGTACGAAGTCGGTAATTTGTTGGTCGACCGTAGCCTGCTCCTGGGCTTCAGTTTGTTGGGAGTCATCAGAGGCCGAGGCGTCTGTGGCCGGCTCGGCTGGAGCGTCAGCGGGCGTGTTGGGCACAGTTGACGCCGGGGTTGGCGGCATTTGCGGCTCGGTTGCGGCTGGTACGTCGTCGGCTGGTGGCGCGGCCAATGGGATGACTGGTGGCGTGGGTTCTGCTACTGGCTCTGGGGCGGCAGCTGGGGTGGGCGTTGCTACTGCGGCTGCTTCTGGAGTGTCAGCTGGTTGCGCGGCTGGAGCCTCAGGTACAGCTGGAGCTGGTGCGGCTTCTGCAGGTGCGGCGGTTTCGCCGGTGAGTAGTTGTTTGGCGGCGTTAACAATGTCTTCTAGGGTGACCTGTGACTTAACAAGATAGCGGTCAGCGCCGAGACTGTCGGCGCGGGTTTGGTCTTCAGCCTGGCCAAGGGCGGTCAGCATGATGACTTTAACATCCTTGAGACCTTCGGTGTTGCGGAGAATATCGAGCATTTCGAAGCCACTGATTTTGGGCATCATGACGTCGGAAATGACGAGGTCAGGCTGCTCAGCCTTGGCGACCACGAGGGCCTCTTCGCCGTCTCGGGCGGAAACGATATCGTAGCCCTCGGCTTGTAAGCGCGCTTCATATATTTCGCGCAGGTTATTGTCATCTTCGACGAGGAGTACTTTTGCCATGGTTGTCCTTTTAAAAGCTTATGGTTAGCATCATTGTACCACAGGGGTTGTTACGGAGGTAAGCGGTTTGATGGTGGAAGCTTCTTTGGCCTGTTCCTGGCTCGCCATTGCGGTGCTCAGGCGTGGTAAATTGATGAAAAAGCTGCTTCCCTTGCCAACTTGGCTTTCGACCCACACACGGCCTTGGTAAAGCTCGATGATCTTGCGGCAAATGAACAAGCCCAGGCCGGTGCCGCCGATAGTACGGGTGGCCGAGTTGTCGACACGGTAAAACTTCTGGAACAGATGCGGAATGTCTTCTGCTGGAATGCCCTGCCCGGTATCACGGACATAAAATTGAACGACATTTTGGTCGCCGGTGAGGCCGATAGTCACCTTGCCCGAGTCAGTGTACTTGACGGCGTTGTCGAAGATATTGGTGACGACTTCGCGCAAGCGGTCGGGGTCAGCCTTAACGTAGTACAACGGCTTTACAACATTGAGCGAGCTGGTGGCGGTAGCGTCGATGTTTTGGCTGGAGCCCACAACGAATTCCATGTTGAGGCCTTTCTTTTCGGCGACGAACCGAAGGTCGTTAGTGAGGCGCTCTAGGAACTCTCCCATTTCAACAACGACTGGATGGCTTGTGAGGCGGCCATCTTCGGCCTTGGCACTATTGAGCAAGTCCTGGAAGAGCTGGCCGAGGTGCTGGGTGGAGTCGTGAGCCTTTTCGAGGTAGCCACGGGCGCGAGCATCAATGGTGCTGACCTTCTCGTTCATTGCCAGCGCCAGGTAGCCCTCAATAGCTGCTACCGGCGTGCGCATTTCGTGGCTGGCGGTACTAATGAAGTCGGAGCGTTGCTTCTCTTCTTGGCGCTCTTGAGTGACGTCACGGAAAATGGCGACGGCAGCATACACACGCTTATCCTTATCGAGTAATGGGGTCAGGCTGAGGGAAATCGGCAGCTGCTTATTATTGCGCGAGGCGAGCATGGCATTGTTCTCGCGGATGGGCGCGTTCGACGACATGACTCGGCCTAATGGATTGGTGTCTTGCGGATACGGTTCGCCTTTGTCGTTGACCAATTTAATAACATTGGCCCATTCCATACCCATGGCTTCATCAGTGGGCCAGCCAGAAATGTTAGCGGCTGCTGGGTTGAATAAGCGGATCATGCCCTTTTCATCGACCAGAACTACGCCATCATCGATGCTGTTTAGGATGATGCCGGAGCGGAGCTTTTCGTCCTGGAGGTCGGCCGCCAGAACTTGCTGGCCGCTCTTGCCTGTTTTATGGCGGTTATAGAGCGTGCGAATAACCACCAAAAGAGCGGCAATTACGATCAGTAAGCCCACCACAATACCGATTAAAAGTTTTGAATCCATTTGCTGTTCGATTTTCTGTATGTATTATCTCTGTTTTTAAGCATTAACGCAATGCCCCTAGTGGACGTGGTAACAGAGGTGTGGTATTATTTCTCAGCAGTTCGGCCCCTTATCCTTCGGATAAGAGCCCATTTTCTCGGAAAATGAAAACATGCAAGCACGTTTTCGCTTCCCTGCGAAAATGGCCCCTTCGTCTAGCGGTCCAGGACTCCGGGTTCTCAGTCCGGCAATCGCGGGTTCGAATCCCGCAGGGGTCACCAAAGTAAAAGGTCCAACCAAGACGGTTGGACCTTTTACTTTGGTTGCCTTCCAGATTGACAGAACGTTCGATGTTTGCGCGATTAGCGCAAACCTATGCCGAAGCCAAGCGAGCGGCTTTAAGTATTAAAGCGAGCCGAGCCTGAAGCTATAATCCCGCAGCTACTTTACTGGAGTACAATAACCGCATGATAAAGAAATATATCAAGACTATAAATTTACGGCCGCTTGGAACTTCAGTGTTCTTAATCTTGCTTGTTGTGTTTATCGAGGCGCCATCGCTTCCAAAACTTAAGCTGGACCTTTGGTCTGGGCCATTTTCGACAATCCTAGGATCGAATTTAATAGGAGCCATCATCGGCTCCATAGTTGCTATCGCGGGGTCGGTGTATGTTTCTACGTCGACTCTTCGTAAGCAACAAGTGCAGAGACGGAATGATGAGGAATTACTAAAGCTGCGCGAGACCAACCACAAATCCGTAGAATGCGAAGCAAAATTGAATACCTATCTGACGGTCGCTAGGCGTAACTTAAGAATGATGCATAATTGTGCCACGCCAGATAAAATCGGGAACTTCATGAATACTCTGCCTCGCCCAATAGTACTGAAATTAGATGGATTAGCATTACTGAGAAGTAGGCAGCTTGCCGGCTACTGGACGACTGTCGCGGATCGGGTTGAGTACACGAGCCATATGGTTCAAGATTTTGTTGGTAGCTATAAATTGATTAAGGATACAGCCTTCGTAAGGCAACTTCATAATGAAGAAATCGACCATAAGTATGTATTTACTAGTCACGAAGACATCATTCAATATGCCAAAGATTTAGAGGCAATTCTAAAAGACGATATACGTATAGCGGTTACATCTCTCGCCGTATTTAGGATCTACGGCCAAAACTTCTCTACAGGACTTTTTACGAGCGTGGAAGATGTATTTGCCTACGAATTAGACGAAGCCGAACTCCAAGGGCAAGAGCTAAAAGTAGTGGAAGATTTTGATTTGGGACTCATGCTTGAAGAAGGTGAACCAATCCCTAACGGTGGTAAGGCTGCCCAGCATTAATAGTGCTAGCCCGGTAAAGCGTCTCGAGCAATGTAACCATTGCTAAGTCATGCGGCAATGTCAGGGCGCTGAAGCTCCATTGAAAATCCGCAGACTCACGTACCTCGGCCGGTAACCCATCTGGCCCACCGATCAAAAAACTGACTTCTCGTCCATCGAGCGCTCGCTTTTCTAGATATGTCGCAAGCTCCGAACTGCTCATCTGTTTACCTTCAATTTCGAGAGCGATCTTAAAGCTACCACCTGCTGCTTCGAGGATATGCGCAGCGTCATTATTTTTGTCGGCGATGTGCGTGACTCGGGTGTCGTGGTAGTGCCGAAGGCGCTGCCAGTATTCGGCCCAGCCCTGCTTGGCGTAGTCTAACTTTGGCTCGCCGATGGTTATGACGTGGATTTTCATGATTTTTTAATGATAGCAATGCTAGCCTCGTGGCGTAACCCCTGCGGCAGCCCGCCAAAGAAGTCTTCGACTGCTCGCTTAACGCCTGGGAGCGCGTCGCGTTGATAGTCGTCAATCAGTACTACCCCGCCCGGCTGCATTCGTGGCCAAACTAGTTTAAGGCTATCGATGATTGATCCGTAAAAATCACCGTCCAAAAATGCAAATGCGATCTGTTCTGGCATGTCTGCTGCTGTTAGGTCGCTAAACCATCCCTTATGAATGTGGGGCACTTGTAGTCCGGCATGTTTGAAGGCGGTAACTACCTGCTTTTTGGTGGCTAGTAGCTCGCCTGCCTGGAATTGCTCGCCCGCTCCTGAGGCGTCGGCTGCTGTTTTAGGTGGTAAACCTGCGAATGAATCATATACGTGCAGCTCATTAGCACTGTCAAACACATCTATTAAGCGACGCATAAACAGGCTGGCCGTGCCCTGGTAGCACCCTAGTTCTACAATGTCGCCGTCTATGCGCTCTTCTAGTACGGCGGCAAGTTCGCGTAGAATAACTGCCAGCTCGTCGCGGGTGATCTGGTCGGTGGTGATCGGGTATTTTTGGATTAAGGATTGATAATTCATGGCGTTGTGCTCAGGCGGGCCTGCGGTAGCTCGTCCCAGCTGGTAGTATAGCGCGGACTGCGGAGTTGCTTTTTGGGCTGCCAGGCTTGGCTGAGCTTTTCGGCAGCGTAACCGATGCGGCCATTGCCAAAACGTTCAGCAATCTCGTCGACGGCCGCTAAGCGGGCCTGACTGCGCTGGTCCTGCTCCAGGTTAACATAGCCGAGCAAATCGGTTTGCAAGGAGTTCTGCGGCACCAGGTCGAATAAAAGTACGTTGGCGCGGTGGCATTCCTCGGCTCGATTGTAGGTTTTGTCGAGCTCGGCGATGATCTGGGATGTAATGGTACCGGTATCGGCCGTGGGAGTGGTGAAAGTGAGCCAGATGTCGCGGCGTTTATAGCCCGGCTTGTGGCGATTACTGCTAAGGCTGACGCAGGCTCTGCGGACCAGCAGACCGTCGCGGCGTAATCCCCGAGTTGCTCGAGCGGTCAGGCTAGCGATAGCCGCCTCAATTACATTGAAGTCGGTGGTGTCTTCACCAAACATGCGGCCATGCATGATGCTCTGGCGAATTTTGTGCTCACGTTCTAGGGGTAAGCAGCTCATGCCGTTCAGCTCGCAGACCATTTGGCGGCCGTGGACGCCCATGAGCTGTGTTGCCCTGGCCCGCGGCAGGTTCTTTAGGTCGAGCGCCGAATGGACGCCAATGGCGTGCAGCTTAGGCGCTAGGCGCCAGCCCACACCCCAAATGTCTTCAATAGGTAGGGCGGCCAATTGGGGATCGGTCAGCCACTCGGGCATGTTTGCCAGGCTGAGCACACCGTTTAGCCCTCTGTCCTTCTTGGCACGTTGGGAGGCTAGCTTTGCAAGGGTTTTGGTGGGGGCAATGCCAACAGACACTGGCACGCCAATCTCCCGCCAAATACGGTGGCGTAGGTCGTCGCCCCAGGCTCGATAGTCGGTAATGTCTAGTTCGCTCAGCTCTAGGAACGATTCGTCGACAGAATACAGTTCAATCCGCGGCGTGACTGATGTTAACAGGCGGATTAGGCGGTCAGAAATGTCGCCATACAGTTCGAAGTTGGCTGAAAACTGCTTTACTTGGTGGCGCTTGAAGAGTTCGCGGTACTTAAACGCTGGTGCGCCCATTGGTATGCCGAGGGCTTTGGCTTCGTTGCTGCGAGCTACGGCACAACCGTCGTTGCTTGATAAGACGACCACCGGGTGGCCGTTAAGGTCGGGCTGGAAGATCCGCTCGCAGCTGACAAAAAAGTTATTACAGTCGATAAGTGCAAACATGGCTAATTTCCTTTCTGGCGGGGGTGGATAATGGCGCTGACCACGCCCCAAATATGTTGATTTTCGGTGAGCTGGGTGCGGCGGTGCAGCTCAAAATTATCATCGAGCCACACCAGTACAATGTCGTGTGGTGCGGCCTGTAGTGCACGGTCGATAATAGCGACGTCGCCGTCAAAAATACCCTGCTCCGCCCAGTGGTGGCCGCTGATGCGGAACATATAGGTACTGCTGGGGTGCTGGACGAGTAGCTGGTTTAGATCGAGCGCGAGGCCGCGACGCCTGCCGTGGTTGTCGGCCGCCGGGTTGGGAAAACCGCTGTGGATGGATACGCCGGTAGCTTCTGGGCCGTCGGCCATAGGTTGAATATTGTCTTGCATAGTTTCGTGTCCTGTTCGTGTTTATTCATTAGGCGGCCTGCATGCTCACGAGCGTCCAGTGGTTCTCACCGTCGCACTTCAAGCGGTAGTTGTTTTGACCGTCGCTGACGTCAAACAAGCGGATGAGTTCCTGGCCTTTTTTGACCAAAAAGTGCATGCCAATTTCAGCAAAGCTGTACTCGCGGTCTTCCCAGACCATGCGCTTTGGAAAGGCTTCTAGGCGACCTTCTTTTGGACGGCTAGCAAAAGCCAGTGAGGTTATTTCAACAGTTTGGTTTACAGGGGTGTTCATAAGATTTCAAGCTCCATTTAGGGTAAATAAAGAGACACTGCTCGTGGTTGAGAGTGGAACGGATTTTAGGATTTGGAGCTGCTGGCGAAGTCGACGGAACCGTTCGTGCGGTCGATTTCTAGTGCCAGAAACTTGAAGCTTGAAGGGCTAATGCAGTGACGCTTTTCCCTGTCGGGATAGTGTGTATGCGACCCTGAAATGTAAATTAGTCTGCACGGAGGAGAGCCTAAAGCGGGCCTCCCGTACATGGCTATCAAAAAGTATATGCTTGCTGGCGCGCGGCTGCAAGTAGGATTTTTATCACAACCTAAGCCTTGAACTGTTTCAAAGTTTGGGTTGTGGACAGAGTAGTTTTGCGCGTATCGCGTGGGGCAGGATGAGGAGCTTGTAGCTCGCTCGCAGACATCTGTCTGTTCCTGCCCCCGGAACGCTGGTTCTACAGCGATCCCGTGAACTGGACGTAGAGCCACCCGATAAGAGCGGATCTTGCTGAGCTGCGAAGGAAGCTGAGGCCCGGGGAGTCGGCTTCCCACTTGGGATCGATCCAGAACTCGTCCTCGCCCACAGCGGTGTTCACCGGAGCTTGAAGGATGATCTCCGCCAGCCCTTGCGTGTCACAGGCCTTGATGGTCTCGGTGACGAGCTGTTCGAATGCCTCGTCGATCTCTTCGGGTGCATCTTCTGGTGGGTCCTGCTGGAATCCTTCGAAGAACTGCTTCAGAAGTACGCCGTTGTTCTCTACGAGGTCGGGCAGAATACGACCGAGCACAATGTCCATGGTGCTGCTCCTGTTCTAGTTGGAAGGTGCGAAACTACTCTGTCGGTGGTTCGAAGATAGCTATCTACGAAACTGGTATATTATACCACTAATGTCAATAATAGTCAATGTATAGGCTATTTAAGGTTTTCGAGGACGCCGACGAGCTCGTGTGGAGTAAGTTCGGCCTTCACGACGTAGCCGTCAGCCTGTTTCTCGATATCGGCACGGACGTCGTCGCGCTGCTCAAGGTTGGTCGTAATAATAATCTTGGCTTTCAGGTGGGGTGTTTGGGCTGGGTCACGCAGGGCGCGCAGGATTTCGATGCCAGTTACGTTCGGCACCATAAGGTCCAGGAGGATGATGTCGTACTGATCGGACTGGGCCAGCTTGAGGCCGTCTGCCCCGTCGACGGCCAGCGTCATTTGGTAACCGGCTTTGGTCAGAGCACGCTCGTACAGCTCACCAATAAAGTGCTCGTCTTCAATACACAGTACTTTTTTGGCGGGTGCGGCAGGGTTGTCGGGTTGAATTGTTTGGCCTGGTTGCATAGCGTCCATGGGTTATCTCCTGTAGAGTGAGTGGTTTTTGATCCAGCCGTGGGCACCACGGACAATGTCTGTATTATCCCCGTTTTTCTGCTCTTCGGCAAGCTGGCTGTATGGTTTGACGGTAAAGCCGAAAACACTGCCCTGGCCTGGCTTAGAACGCACCCAGATGTTGCCGCCATGAGCGGTCACTATGGCCTTGGATAAGTATAGCCCCAGGCCAGTACCGCCAATTTGTGCACGGTTACGGTGATCGCGGTAAAACTTGGTAAACAGGTTGGGCATGATGTCGGCGCCAATACCCATGCCCTGGTCGGTGACAGTAGTTTCGATCAGCCCCTCTTTGCTGAGGTGGGCATCAATGGTAATGACCTTACCGGTGCCGCTGTACTTAATGGCATTGTCTACCAGGTTATTGATGACCTCGTGGATGCTTAGGCGGTCGACGCCGACTTTTGGTAGATCTGGCGCTACTTTGGCTTCAAGTGTAAGACCGCGAACCTTGGCCCGCAGCGATAAGTTGGAGACGGCACTTTCGATAATTTGCGACCAATCCTCTTCTTGCAGGCGTAGCTCTAACTGGTCATCGTCCACGCGGGCAACATTTAAGATGTTATTTACGAAGGCAGTCAGCTGTTGAGCGGTGGCGCTCATTTTCTGCATAAAGTCATCCATCTGTGGCGTTACATGGCCGCCGAGCTCTTCTTCGAAGGCTTCAATGTAGCCACGCAGCAAAGTAAGTGGTGTGCGGAGCTCGTGAACGCTCAGGGCGATAAAGCTAATGGCCTGATCATCTTGTGAATACTGTTTGGTATGGTCGAAGAGCACCAGCATGGTCTCCATTTGGTCGGGGTTGTCCTTGTTGTAATACGCAGCCAAGTCAAAGAGGCGCGTTGGGTGGTTGTCCAGTACGTTCAAACGGACGCGTTCCCAGCTAGAGCTGGCGGTGGCGTTGTTGATTTTGGCGTCCTTCAACCAGGAATCAAGCGTGTTCTCGCTTGGGAATGCCATGTCGAGAACCATGTAGATATTCTTGCCTTTGAGCTCGGCTGCTGGTTGTCCGACATAGGCTGCTGCTGCGGCATTGGCAAATTGGATGGTTTCGGTGGCGTCAAGTACAAACAGTGGCAGCGGCAAATTGGTTGCCGTGAATCCGTATTTGTCGGAGCTTTTGGCCATTGCCTGGTTGGCATGGCTGGCTACATTTGCTAGCTGGTATACCTGGGCGGTAAGACTGGTTACCAGCTCCCGGCCGATCTTCAGTGAGTCAACGTTTGGGGCGGCCACGCCGTGATCTGTTGGGCTGACATGTAAAATCGCTTGCCACAATGTTTTGGCGGGTTGCAGCAGTATCCTACCGAGCACGCTCATCACTACGAGTGAAGCGGCAGCGGCGACGAGGATGAGCGCGAATAGCACGACCCAATTATTGAGGTCAAGTACGGCCGTTCCAATCCAGAAGCCGCCGATAACCAGGATGTTACTTACTAGTAGGCCGGCAAAAAGTCGGAGCTTAATCTGGTTAGAGAGCTTAGATAGGTAGTCCACTACTGATACGTTACTTTTGAAACGGCCGTTACGGCGGTAATCCAGGTTTGGCCGGGATTGAGTTTAAGCACGGCTCCAGAGGCGTCGGTAAAGCTGATCTGGTCGGTGTTTGATGCTTTGTGCCAACTGCCAGTAGTTACGGTGCCGTCTTGAAAAACGTAGGCCGTCCCGCTGCCAAGCGGATTGTAGTCGCTGTATGACCCACCCTGTGCGGTTTTGGCACCGGCGGACATCGGCACGACAATAGCGATGACGACGTTCGGTGATAATTGCTTGCCGGTATTGCTGTCGATGTGAGCTGCCCCGCCCTCTGAGCGAGCGTAGGTGTTGCTGGCGGCATCGTAGGCATACTGCACGTTATACAGGCTGCTAGAGACGTTCAAGTTAACTGAGGTTGCCGTCGGCTGCTTGGCGGCCTGAGCCTCCTTGCGTGCAAAGCCGGTAAAGGTGCTCTTGTAGCCCTTTTGGGTCGCGAGCGCCGCCAGGGTTTCAGCACTTGAGTACATGTTATGCGGTGATGGTCGTGATGAGTCTCGGTGGAATGAGCTGCCGTTGTAGAATTGGTTGATATCTTGTACGCCCCAATCCTTGATGTTTTGTAAGGCGTCCGGACTGCCTCCGACGTGCACGTATGCGGCATTAAAACCGAGGTTCCACTGCACATAGTATGGGCGGGCGCTGCGGATTGGCCCGATGTTTGTTGGCTGCTGGTCCTGGTAGAGTGCTAACAGACGAGTAATGCCACCCTCGGCGATAGCCTCGAATACGACCCCCGCTTGGCCTAGGCCAGACTGCGGACGCGCTTCCTTACTGTTCTCGATCATAATACCCAAGACTGGACGTTGGTTGAGTTCGGGTTGTACTTGCAGGCCCGACAGGGTCGATGCGACAGTCGTGGGTTTGGCTGGCGCCTTTTTAATTGGCGCGACAGTTGCGACCGTCTCGACGGCTTTTGGTTTGCGTAAAACCGCAAAACCAACCACGCCAAACGCGGCTATAACCAGCACGATACACATGGCCAGAATCTCGGTTTTGTTAGGCGGCCACGGCAAGTTAAACCAGTGATGTCCACTACCTCGAGGCGGCGTAGCGGCCGCAGGCTCAAATGCCACGGGGGCAATTTCCTGATCGTGCTGACTCGCCTGATCGGGTGTTTGAAATGGCACTGGCTGCTCTTGGTCGGTTGTGTTTTGTTTAGGGGTAGATGTTGATTTGAGCTTGGGTGCCGGCTTTCCTGGTAGAAAGTCGTTCTGCATAGGCTTAATTATAACACGCTTATGCTAGAGTCTACCCTTGTTTACAAGGCGGCGAGCTGGGCGCCCAAACGGCGCATACTGACGGTCTTGCCAAGTACGGCTAGGGTGTCGGCCAAACCTGGGCTGGCTGGAGCCTGCGTGGTTGCTATGCGGATCAGGCTGAAGAGTGCGGCGGGTTTTTCGCCGGTCTCTTCCAGTAAGGCGTTGAGGCGTGCCTGTAGGTCTTCTACGGTGAAGTTACTGGCCTCAAGGCTCGCTTGGGTCTTTTCGAGCAACGATTTCAGCTGTGCTGGCTCGTACTTTTTGAGTTGCTTGTGACCACTAATCAGGTTCGGATCAACCGGCAAATCTATAAAGAAGAAGCGGCTTAGTTCGGGCAGCTCGCCGAAGTACTTTAGGCGTTCCTGTACAAGACCCAGAACGTGCTTTTTATAGTCATCGCTGGCATCAGCGGCTTCTGGCGGCCAGAAGTCCTCGATGCGCATAAACAGATCATCAAGCGGTAGTTCACGAATGAAAGCGCCATTCATCCAAAGCAGGCGCTGCTCGTCAAAACGTGCCCCGCTCTTCTGAACATGGTCGAGGCTGAATTTCTTGACTAGCTCGTCAACGCTGAAGATTTCCTGCTCGGTGCCGTCATTCCAGCCCAGGGTGGCAATAAAGTTTACCAGTGCCTCTGGCAAGTAGCCTTCGCGGAGGTAATCGAGCACGTCTTTTGCCCCATCGCGCTTCGACAGCTTTTTGGTGCCGCTTGGGCCGAGGACGTGCGGCATGGTGGCCATGATTGGTGGCGTGATATCGAGGGCCTCGTATAGGTTGAGATAGTTTGGAATTGAGGACAAAAATTCTTGGCCGCGGATGATGTGGCTAATCTTCATCTCGGCGTCGTCAATGATGTGAGCGAAGTTGTAGGTTGGATAGCCGTCTGACTTGATTAAAATGAAGTCATCAACAACCTCGGGGCCGGTTTTAAGCGTGCCCATAACAGCGTCCTGCCGCTCGTATGGCTTAGGGTCGGACTTAAAGCGCAGCGGCGTGCTGCCGTCCCATGTTGGTGGATTTTCCGGGCGGTGGTTGCGGAATAGAAACGGCTGTTTGTTGGCCTTGGCTTGTTCGCGGAAGCCTTCGACTTCTTCAGGAGTGTACGGATCGGCATAAGCCCGGCCCGTATCAATAAGCTTCTGGGCCCACTGCTTGTAGTGATCTAGACGCTCACTTTGGCGGTATGGCGCGTACGGGCCGCCGATGTCTGGACCCTCGTCGTACTGGAGGCCAAGGGCTTTGAGGCTTTGCATGAGGTGTTCGTCCGAGCCGGCGACTTCGCGTTTTTTGTCAGTATCTTCAAGGCGTAGTACAAATTGGCCGCTAGCCTGGCGAGCTAATAAAAACGCAAACAATGCGGTACGGATGCCGCCGACATGCAAATAGCCGGTTGGGCTGGGGGCAAAACGGGTTCTAACGCTGTTCATCGAACTCCATTATAGAGGTCGCGAGCGAAATTACATAGAGGCGGCAATTTGGCCGATTTCGTGGTTGCCCAGCTCGTTGCTGCTAACCAGCTGGTAGAGGATGCCGTTGTTCACCCAGGCGGCCTGGTTGTTGCCGTATAGGTACACCGTTCGACCGGCCTTTTCGACGACGCGGTAGCTTGGGGTGTTGCTGTTTGCCTGGATGTTCGTGAGGAGTGTTGCGCTATTCCAGTTGGACGGCTTTTCGGTGATGGCGTAACTGCTGCCGCCTTCGATGGAATCGGCCACATATTTCAAGCCCACATAGCCGTTATATGAGCGCACTGAGTCGACGGCGAATCCAGCTGGCTTGTAGCTTGGCATAGTGGCTGAGAAGCCTGCTTGGCTAGAGGCCATCTTAAATTGGATAGTGTCGAGGTTTTGCATGCCAAAGAAACCGGCAATTGCCAGAACGGCAACGGCGCCCGCACTGTAGCTAACCATGCGGCGACGCAGCGATTTTGTGACACGAGCCCGCTTATTCGTTGTCACGACTGGCACCGGCTGTTCATGAGAAGTGGCGCGTTGGAGAGCGCGTTCAAAAATATCGGTTGTCGATTGGTTGCGGTTTGACCGAACCGGCATAACGTCTGGGCGATAGACAACGCGCTGCGGTGCGGCGACTTGCGGTATGACGATGGCCTTATTTATGGCAGCCAACGCATCGTGTGCAACTACCGGGCTGCTCATGCTAGCTACTTCTTGGGCAAAACGGCTAATTTTGGGGCTGAGGCTTACCTGGGTGGCGCGGGCCAGGCGGTCGGCGTTAATGCGGTATACCGAAGCCTTGGGAGTGACTTTTACGGGGTGCATACGCTTGGCGGTGGCAAGCGTTGAGCCCTGCACTTTTGCGTGTCGCTTGAGCGTGGTCGCTTGCGGCTTGGCCACGGCATGGCGCATGAGAGTACCCGACGGCCTGGCGGTATGCGCTTTTGCGTGGGCTGCGGGAGTGTGCGTTTTTGCTGGAGCTGCTTTTTTGGGTGTGGTTGCAATTGGTGTTGGTGTCAGCCTGGTTTCAGCATGGACGGGTTTAATGATGCTGGGCGCTTGCTTGTGAGGGCCGACTACGCCGTCAATCGACTTAGCAGTTTTTAGAGGAGCTGGAGCGACGGGTGCCTCTGACAACGGCATACCGGTCAAGGCATCATAATGCCTGCCATTAATCCGGATGATTGTATTTCTTTTCGCCACTCGTTTTTTTCCTTTGTTTTCTCACAACAAGCGTAAGCGCTACGCCTTTGTAGTAATAGTAAACCCTCTTGTATGACATCGCAAGAGCCTTCATACTAATTACGGACCAAATATGGATTTTCTCGACCCAAAGAAGACTCGCCGGCACAACATACTCCTCTATACTGGGTATGTTTTGATCGGCATTGCCATCATTATTAGTACGCTTGTACTGCTGTACCAGGCCAGTGGCTTTGGTGTGAATAGCAAAGGCCAAGTCGTACAGAATGGCCTCGTCTTCTTCTCTAGCCAGCCAAATCCGGCCGACATTTACCTGAACGGCAAAAAGAGCAAAGATCAGACCAACGCGCGCTTAAGCCTCCCCGCTGGAAGTTATGCAGCTCGATTAACTCGGACTGGCTACCGAGACTGGCAGCGTACGGTGAATGTGCAGGGTGGTGACGTACAGCATTTTGACTATCCTTTCCTCTTCCCTAAAGATTTAGTTACTAAAAATCAGGCCAGCTATGCGACTGCACCCGGCATCTCTACCCAGAGTCGTGACCGGCGCTGGTTGCTGGTGCAGCAATCATCGACTGCGACTAAGTTCGACCTGTACGATCTTAAGAACCCCAAAGAGGCCGCCATTGCTCTCACCTTGCCGGCATCGGCAGTACGCTTAAGCACGGGCGACCAAACCTGGGAGGCCATCCAGTGGGCTGATGATAATAAGCACGTGTTGCTTAAACACACTGCCGGCACTGAATCGGAATTCATTCTGGTTGACCGAGAGGACGCTACCAAAACAGAGAATCTCAACCAGACCCTGGGCAGTAACCCGCCCGAGCTGACATTAATTGATAATAAGTACGATAAGTACCACCTATTTAATCCGGCTGCCGGTACGCTTGAGTCGGCAAGCCTTGATAACGCGACGCCGGTCAAGTTGCTGAGCGGTGTTCTGGAGTATAAGTCATACGGCTCAAAGACTGTGCTGTACGTGACTTCAGAAGGCGCTACAGAAGGCAAAGCTAAGGTCATGGTCTTGATTGGCGATAAGCACTATAGTATCCGCGAAGTCGCCGCAAATACTACCTACCTACTCGATATGGCTGGCTACCGCGGCGCTCCGTACGTGGTGCTCGGGGCCACTAGTGAGGGTATGGTGTACGTCTACAAAGACCCCGTTGGCCAATTAGGCGATGAGTCGGTTAAGATACCGACTGCCATTCGCGCCATGAAGATCGCTAATCCGAATTATGTATCGTTCTCACCTACTGCGCAGTACATTGTGGCCGAAGGCGGCACACAATTTGGTGTGTATGACATCTTCCTGAAGCGCGCCTATGTGTATGCACAGACTGCCCCGTTAGATGCTCCGCAGCTGCATGCTGAGTGGATGGACGGCAATCGCCTCACCTACGTGAGCGGCAGTAAGCTAGTCGTATTTGATTATGACCGCCGTAATCTACAAACCCTGATGGCTGCCAATGCTGGCGCCGCACCTTACTTTAGCTCTGACTACAAGTACGTTTACGCCTTTGCGCCAGGTACAACTGGGGCGAGCGCCCAACTTACCCAGACTGCCCTACTCACTCAAGCTGATCTCTAGTATTTGGGTCGCGTCTTGATGGCGATAATGAGGAATGTTGCAACTACGAAAAGTATGAGAATGGCTTTGCCGAACCAATGGCCGATGAAGCGACCCCAGAGTGTTTGGCCGTTGCCGGTTAGCTGAACTTCAGACGTGACCTCGGTGCTGGTGCTTGCGGCAGCGTTAGTACTTACATCAGGACTAATTTGATCGCCGACTACGACTAAACGGCGCAAACTGGTGCCCGGCGGGTCGCAGGTAATGAGTGTGGCAGTAGCCGTGTGGCCTGCAACTGGGTCCAGTACCTCGACTTGGTTTGGTTCGACGATTTTCTTGTCGAAAACTTTGTAAGCGTAGACTTTACCGTTCTGGGTGATGTAGAACGTGTCACCAGGCACAAGCTCGTGTAGTAAAACAAAGGCAAACTTATATTTGCCCTTATTGAAGATGTTGTTACTGGAGTGCCCGAAGTAGGCGCTGTTGCCATTTTGCCCAGGGCTAGAGGTAGTGGGATAGTGGGCGACGCCCGACTCCAGCTCCTTTTGCATGGTCGCTTCGTCGGTAGCGGTAATATCAAACTGAATCGGGATTTGGACATTGATTTTCGGAATAATGACTTGCGGCGTTGCCGAAGGCGCAACCGTTTCGGAGTTCACGATCAATGGCGTGGCTGCCTGGCTACGGGCCGGTTGGATGAACGGTGCGATGATCACTTCGTTAAAGAAGCCAAACAGGAAAATCAAGACCGCGATGCCGCCAACACCCAGGCCGAATAGGAGCGATTGCAAGTGCTGTTTGCGGGTAGGCTTTTTACGTTTGGCCTTGCCGCTGACGTGGTCACGGATTTCTGCCTGTACCTCACCGGGAGTGCGGTCGTCGGTCTCGGGTTTAGTGGGTGCGCTTATCGGATTTCGTGCCGCCAATTGATTGCGCATAACAGCGAGTTTTTCGGCTTCTGTGAGGCCGTCGGCTGGGGTTTGGGGCTGCGTATGCTTAGTTGCCTCGTTGCTGGCGTAGAATTCCTGCCAGACAACGTGCTTTTCATCATCGGGCAGATTGACATAGTAGTTGTGCCACTCAGTTTGGATTTGCGCTAGGTCCTTGCCAGAATGGTTTAGCTCATGCATGAACTGCTGATGCTTGGACCGGTGTGGGGCCGCCTCTGCTTCGCGTTCTTCTTGCATCGCGTCGGGCTCACTGGCATAAATTTTGGCTAGTTTATCGCGAATAATGTCAGCAGCTTCACCGCTGCCCTGCGGCAACGGAGCGAGTTTTGGATCGGTACGCGGCAACACAAATCCGTCTTTTGGGTCTTGGTTGTCGTTGGATTTATGGGGATGATCAGCCATGCTATGTGTTATTCTGCCACAGGTGTGGCTCTCTGATAGTAAAGTATAGTACAATTAGTCCGCGTTCCGGTAAGTAATTATGCTTATAACTTCGGTAGCACTACTTACACGGACTTACGGGCGAGTGGCGGAACTGGTATACGCGCACGACTCAAAATCGTGTTCCTTCGGGAGTGAGGGTTCGATTCCCTCCTCGCCCACCAATTAAAAAAGACCAACCAAAGGCTGGTCTTTTTTAATTGCCGCGAGCCGAAGGCGAAGCGAACCCTAGCGAACGAAGTGAGCTGGTTCGAAGATCGAGGACGCGCGCAGGAATTAATTCCGAGCACGCCGCAAGATCGCCAGCAGCGAAGCTGCTGATCCCTCCTAGATTAGACTGGTGGTTAACGCCTCAAACGCCTTGCTAGGATTCTGCAACCACCAAACACTAGCACTTGCCGCTTTCTTTAGTCGCCAAACCCGCTCATCTGTCTTGCATGGAGTGGTGCTGACTTGCCCATCGATGGCAACAAGCAAAGTATCCAAATGACGTGTAATAACAGCGAACGGATAAGCTTCAGTAAGCTCATGCAGTGCGTCCACGGCTCGCAGCAGATCCATATCGGATGTAAACGCACTCGCAAACTTAAGGCCAGTCGCGAGCTTCTGCAGCTGTCCAAAACTCAGTACAAGTAGTGTATTGGGCCGGCTTTGCACGAGTAGTGGCTGAGATGTCACGTATTCAGTAGCGTCTTTAGTAAGGGTGACTTGCCCCTGGTGTTTGCCAAGAAATTTCTCAATTAAGATAGCCGTTTCCGAATTTCGTCCTAAATCGCCAGCAAGCAGTACGCCGTCAGCCCAATGCGCCATTGGGAGTAACTCTCCAAGAGCCGTCTGCGCAAAGCTGCCGCTCGGAGTGCTTAGGGCATACTCTCCTGCTTCAAATACCCGACCAACACTTTTTTGCAGCGCATCGGGCAGCACCACGCGCGAGGTACCAACTCCGACTTTATCTGCGAGAGCAAACGCCTCTGCGGGCGCTGCGAATCCTTGGGCATTTCCACCGATGATTAATAGCTTGCCAGCGTAGGCGCGGTTTTCTGGACGGCTCCACAACAAATCAGGAAAGAGTGGCTTACCAGTAGCTTGTTTATGCCAGTACGAACGGTCCATTACACGTCGAGCGTTACACTTACCGGACAGTGGTCAGAGCCCATGACTTTGGCGTGGATTTCGGCTGCTTTGATGTGTGGCTTCAGGCTTTCTGATGCCAAGAAATAGTCAATGCGCCACCCAACGTTACGTGCGCGGGCATTGGCAAAGTGCGACCACCACGTGTAGTGTCCGTTACCTTGCTCAAACATGCGTAGTGTGTCAACAAAACCGGCGTCGACGAAGTTTTGAAATCCTTCGCGTTCTTCATCGGTAAAACCCTTTTTGCCACGGTTGGGCTTAGGGTTTGCGAGGTCATCTTCGGTGTGGGCAACGTTTAAGTCTCCACAGAATAATACGGGCTTACCTTTAGCTTCAAGCTGCTTGGCGTAAGCCAAAAATGCCGGGTCCCAGTGCTTGTGACGGAGTGGCACGCGGCTTAAATCGTCTTTAGCGTTTGGTGTGTAAACCGTTAAAAGCCAAAACTTATCGAATTCGGCGGCGAGTACGCGACCTTCTTTGTTCGGGTCACCGTAGGTATCGCCCTCGACTTTATATTCATCGATGATGTCCTGCGGAAAGCCGTTAATGACTTGCAGCGGCGAGATTTTAGAAAACAGTGCAACGCCAGAGTAGCCGGGCTTCTCAGCCGAATACCAGAACTGATCGTACCCAGGCAGTTCTACTTCAACCTGCTCGGGCTTAGCTTTTGTTTCTTGTACACAGATGATGTCGGGCTGCTCATCGGCAATAAACTTTTGCCAGAGCTCTTTTTTAATGACGGCGCGGATTCCGTTGACGTTCCAGGAATATATCTTCAACATATGGGGTAAGTATAGCCCGCACCGCTGTTATTTGCTAGACTATAGTTCTAGATGTATAAGCGAGTATTACTCAAGCTATCAGGCGAACAACTCTCGGGTAAATTCGATGGCGGTATCGACGCCGAATTAGGCGCCTGGCTCGCGCAAGAAGTTAAAAAAGTAACCGATGCTGGCTCAGAGGTGGTAATTATGGTGGGCGGTGGCAACTATGCCCGCGGCGCCCAGCTGGCCGGCCACGGCATTAAGCGCGTCACAGCTGACCATATCGGCATGCTGGCTACCATGATGAACGCTATGGCGCTCAATGACATTTTCGCCTCCGAAGGCGTTTCTACCCGCTGTCTAAGTAACATCTTTGCCGAGCAGGTCGTCGAGCCGTTCGTGCATCGTTTGGCGGAAAATCACCTTGGCAAGGGCCGCGTTGTGATTGTGGCCGGTGGCATTGGTCGCCCCTACCTCACTACTGATACTGCAGCCGTTAGCCTGGCATTAGAGCTAGACTGCGAAGTGGTCCTGAAGGCCACAAAAGTCGATGGCGTATACAACAAAGACCCTGCTCACTTCCCCGATGCCTCTAAAGTGCCCCACGTTTCCTTCGCGGATGCTGTAAGTGACAATGCTATTAAGGTTATGGACAAAGCCGCCCTTGGACTTGCCCTTGAGCACAAACTACCCATTATTGTGTTTGATGCGATGCAGCCTGACCAAATTCTTAAAGCTGCCAAGCAAGAGCAAATCGGCACTAAAATCGGATAATAAAAAACCAGCTCGTCTGCTGGTCTACATACTGGAAGAGCCGGAGGGGTGCATTGTTGATACCATGAGGTATCGACGCTGCACCCTTCCGGGGTTGACGACGTCAGACGTCGTCAGGCACCAGGTTTACAACCTCTCTCCGAGATGGGCGCACTGGGTCAGTGTGAGATGGTCCGCCACCAGGTGGTGGACATCGTGTTGCTCAGGCGCATGACCGGCCGCGTCGGCTGGTGGTCACCCGCCGGGAGCGGGATGTGCTTGATGCTGCCCTGTGCGGCGATGTTGCCGTTCGGGTCGATCGCCAGCCAGTCGATGCGGTGGCGGTGGACGCGAACCGTGCGGCAGGTGCCGGCGTGAACAACGCGCTGGCCGTCGGGCACCTTCTCGTCGAACGAGCCGTACATCCAGGTGATGTCGGCGCCGCCGGACTCAGCCGAGGGCTCGCAGACCTTCAGACGACCCTTGTGGGTTCCCAGCGTGACGCTTGGACCGACGTAGGTCGGCGGCGGCACGTAGGCCTGCACGTTCGCGGTCAGCGTGTGCCAGTTGCCCAGCGCGTCCTGGTACTCCGTCGTGAACGTTCCGACGAAGTCGGGGCTGACGATCACGTCGTAGAACGCGTTGCCGGCGCTGTCCTTGTAGAGCTCGAACGTCGCGATGCTGGAGTCCAGCTCGCCGATGTCGGCGACGTTGGACGCCTTCTCGGCGGGCAGGCCGTCGTTGGCGGTGACGTTGAACTCCGGGGCGTCGGTCCAGTTCAGCGGGTAGAAGTTGCCCGCGGTGAACGTGCACAGGTCGGCGCCGGGATCGGACGAGCTCGTGTCAGTAGTGCAGCTGTCGGGCACCCTGGGGGTGGTGCTGACGACGTCCGCCGTAGCGGGCGTGGTGTGGGCACTGAACATGAGCAGGCCTGCCACGAGGGCTGGGACGATGAAGTGCTTGGGACGAACCATGATGGTCGCCTCCTGTTCTCGGGAGATGGATTGTATCGGTGCTTGGTTCACCCACTGCGGAGTAGATGTACCAGGTGTTGACGCAATGAAGCGAAAACTAGACAATTATAACAAAAAACTTTAAAAATGTCAATAGCCTTATATGGGGTGAAAGATTGAGCTAACAGTAAAATAGCTACCATAGTAGGTAGCTATTTTACTGTTAGCGAGTCTTGGCGGAGAGACAGGGATTCGAACCCTGGATGACATCGCTGCCATACACGCGTTCCAGGCGTGCCAATTCAACCACTCTTGCACCTCTCCCTGGTAAGACCATGGTGAACGCATTCATTATACAGATTAACCGTCTCTTATGCGACGGGGTAAAAAAATACTACATTAGCGCCTTGCCGTGAAGGCAAAGAGAGGTTTAAACTGGTATGAATGGCTGTTATTGAATTACAAGACGTCAGTAAACTGTACGGCTTCGGCGATGCCACGACACTGGCGCTCGACGAAGTGAGTCTTAAGATTGAAAAAGGCGAATTTGTGGCCGTTATGGGTCCGAGCGGCTGCGGTAAAAGCACACTCATGAACATGATTGGCTTACTAGATCGCCCTACTCACGGGACATATCTGTTAAACGGCCGCCGCGTTGATCGCTTGCGTCCGAACCAGGCCGCCAAGCTACGACGCGATACTTTGGGCTTTATCTTCCAATCGTTCAACCTGTTGCCGCGTCTGACTGTGCTCGAAAATGTCGCCCTGCCCCTTACGTACACAGGCATGGGTACTGTAAAGCGCCAAAAAATTGCCAGCAACATCTTAGAACGCGTTGGCATGCAGAACCGCGAATACTTCTTGCCCGGCCAGCTGAGCGGCGGCCAAGTACAGTGTGCTGCTATCGCCCGTGCCCTGGTTAATAATCCGAGCCTGCTTGTGGCAGACGAACCCACCGGCAACCTCGACAGTAACGGCAGCCTCTTGATTATGGAGTTGCTCAGTGAACTACACAAAACCGGGAATACGATTATTTTTGTGACGCATAACCCTGAATTAACCCGCTACGCTACTCGCGTTATTTACATGCATGACGGTGCTATCGTACAAGACGAACAAACCGAAATCGGCCAGGTGGCTAAAACTGCCCGCAAGCAGATGTACAGGAAGGCTCGTGCCACCGAAGAAGACGATTTGGCCGGCGTATCTCGGCTTATGAAAGCGCTGCCCGACAAGCCATCCACTCGCGCTCCGGCTAAGTCCAAGCCAAAGCCACGCAAGCGGACCACTACCAAGAAGCGTTCGTCGGCATCGCGTGCAAAACGAGGAGCTAAGCTATGACCATTATGGTTAATAAAAATATTGCTATGGCGTTAAACACCATGCGCGCCAGTCGTTCTCGCAGTTTTTTGACCATGCTTGGCGTTATCATCGCCGTTGCAGCTGTGACGTGTGTGGTGAGTATTGGCAATGGTATTAAGTCGGCAGTAATCGAGCAAACGAACCAGTACAGTAAAAATGTGCTTACTATCCGGCCGACGCAAGTTGGTGGTGGTTCTTCCCTTTCCTCTTTAGGCGAAACTAGCGCAACAGCTTCCCTCACAACGAAGGACGTAAACACCATCAGCAAAGTGGCAACAGTGGAAAGCAGCGTTCCGCTGACCATCGTTGCTGGCGGAGCTAAAGGTGATAATGCCTTTAGTGGCGTAGTATTTGCGGTTAGCAGCGATTTACCAACCGTTGTGAATCAGGAACTGGCCTTTGGCGCCTTCTTTACCTCCCGTGAAGAGAACAATAACTTAGCGGTACTTGGATCAGCTGCTGCAGATAAGATGTTCGACCAACGGGTACCGCTCGGCCGTAGCTTTACAGTGCGTGGCCAGCAATTTATCGTTGCCGGTGTACTTAGCAAGTTTGCCTCGACACCTTTTAGTGGTAACGCCAACTTTAATAACGCAATTTTTGTTTCAAATTCGGCTATCAAGAGCCTAACTCCAAACGGTGCGCCAGTGTATGAGGTTTTGGCAAAGATTGACGACGATCATAGCTTGAAGGAAGCTGACGCTGCCATCGATAAAGCGCTAACCAAATCCCACGCCGGCCAGCATGACTTTGCAGTCTTAACCCCGGCCGAACTGGCGCAAACGACTACTTCAAGTTTTGATTTGCTGACGGAGTTAATTGTCGCCGCAGCTGTTATTACCTTGCTCGTGAGTGGTGTTGGCATCATGAATGTGATGCTGGTTTCGGTTACTGAACGTATTCACGAAATTGGTATTCGTAAGGCTGTAGGCGCCACGAACCGCCAGATTCTCAACCAGTTTGTGACCGAAGCAGCTACGCTTTGTGTGGTTGGCGGCATTGTAGGCGCCATTTTTGCGTATGCCGCTTGTATTTTCCTACGTTTGTTTACGAGCTTGTCGCCAATTTACGACTGGCGCGCGGCAATCCTCTCTTGCTTGGCGGCGTGTGGCTTTGGCGTATTATTCGGTGCCCTGCCCGCCCTCAAAGCGGCTCGCAAAGATCCAATAGCTGCGCTCCGCAACGAATAACTAGAATAGCGAGATTATTGCTGCAATGCCCGAAGCGGCCATGAGTAGCATAACAATCCAGCCCACAGCTGTGGTGAGCGGCTTATTGACCCAGCGGCCCATGATCTTTTTGTCGCTGCCCATTTTAATGATGAAGAACAGAACGATCGGGGCAACCAAGGCGTTGCCGATGGCTGCATATATCAGAGCGTCGATAGGGTCGATACCAACGAAGTTAAGCGCAAGGCCCACTAACATCGAAATGATGATAATGCCGTAAAAAGCGTAAGCTTGTCGCAAATTTCGGTATAACCCCTCTTTCCAACGGAAGCTCTCGGCAATGGCATATGAGCTGGAGCCGGCCAGGACAGGAATCGCGAGTAAACCGGTGCCAATCAAGCCGATACTAAATAGGAAGTACGTAGCGTCACCGGCAAACGGACGTAATGCCTGCGCAGCCTGAGCGGTAGTTTGAATGTCGGTAATGCCGTTGCTGTACAGCAAGGCGCCACAGGCGGCAATGATGAAGAACATGACAGCGTTTGATAGCAGCATTCCTGTCCAAACATCGACACGCATGCTCTTCACCTCGTCTGGTGCCGTGGCAGTGCGCCGTTCGGCGAGTGTGGTTTTGCCCTGTAGAATCTGCTCTTCAACTTCTTGCGAAGTTTGCCAAAAGAACAGATATGGCGAGATGGTTGTGCCTAGGATGGCGCAGATCATGAGTAACTGATCTTTAGTGAAATGGATGGACGGAATGGTCGCCTGATGTAAGACGTGCGACCAATCGATGCCGGCCATGAGGCTTGAGAAAACGTAAGACAGTAGAATAAGCGCCAGCCACTTTAGATAACGTGCATAGCGAACATACGGAGTAAATATTTGCATAAACATGCTAACCAGGGCGAAGGCCACGACGAGTAGGCCAAAATTAAGCTGGGGGTTGAGGAGCTGCACTGCCTTGGCCATGGCGCCTAGATCGGCACCAATGTTCAGGGCATTGGCGGCAAATAGCAGAACGGTGCATAGGTATAGCAATCGTTTACTAAAGTGAACCCGGATGTTCCCGGCTAGTCCGCGGCCAGTGACCATGCCTATGCGGGCACACATCTCCTGAACGGTGGCCATAAGCGGGAATGTGAACGGTGCCAGCCAGAGTAGCTGGAAGCCATACTTTGCGCCAGCTTGTGAATAGGTGGCGATGCCAGAGGGATCATCGTCAGCGGCGCCGGTGGTCAGGCCTGGACCAAGCATGTGCCAGTAACGGGTAGTCTTTTTTACCATCCCATTCATCGGCAGTGTTGCGCTCATGACCTGCGTGGCCACGATAGTTTTATCGAGTAGTTCGGCCGGCGCTTCGGCACTACGCTTTAGGAGCTGTGTTTGTCTTTTTATTGCCATATCGCTAACGTTTATTGTAACACGCTATATCTAGCGTGTGCAGCTGCCAGTATTGACCGTCGTGCCACGGGCGCTGGCCTGGCTAATGGCTGGCGCAACCTGATCCATGGTCAGCGCGTAGCCAACATCTTCATATGACGTTGACTTGGCGAAGACAATTCCAATAACGGTGCCGTCGGCAGTAACCAGCGGCCCGCCAGAATTTCCCTGCTCTACATCAGCTGCGATTTCGTATACACTGCGCTCGCTGTGCCCGCGACCATAAATGTCGCGCCCCACAGCGGTAAACTGATTCAAAACCGATGCCGGATTGGCGGTAAATCCACCTCCGCCGGGATAGCCTAAAACTGCTGACGCCGTGTTTTTTGGAACGGTACCGCGGTTGATTAATAACGGATCGCCGGCCAAATTAGATACTCTCAGAATGGCTAGGTCGAGCGTTGGGTCAAACCAGATGGCCGTCGCGCTATGCGTGCCCTTACTGTCTTGGACGTACTGGCGCTTAATGCCTGCTACAACATGGGCGTTGGTGGCAACCATGTCATCGCCCACCACGAAACCAGATCCATCAACGATACCACCACATCCCTGCCCAACAACTTTTACCACTGATTCGCGGTCTTTTGTGACTGCTGCCCGCAATGCGCTCGACGACGGAAGATTAATGCGTTCGGGTGGCGTCGGTTCGCCGCCGCTGAATACTTGCGGGAATCCGTTCGGGTCGATAAGGTGCCCAATGCCGGCTATAACGTTGGGCGCGTAAGGTAGGTTGTGTGTGAGGGCGCTTGCAATGCGCGATTCTCGCACTTGTTCTTGGAGGCCTGGAAATGGGAGTGACTTCACGACTGCAGCGCTGAGCCAGACGGCAATGAGCACAGTTAGTACGCTCAGTACCGCTCCAAGGCCGTTATCAATGCGGTCGGCTTTGCCGACTCGTAGTTTCCGCTTAAGCGCAGCGCCAACGAATTCACCAATAATTAAAAAGAGAAACGCAAAGCCGAGCGTGGTTAACAGTGTAATAAACGTTCTATTTGTTTCGCCGTGGACGAGTGTGACAGTGTGGGGCTGCAATAAGGCGCCAAGCAGCAAGCCGCTAAAAAAACCAAGCGTAGAAAAGAGTTGTTGGACAAATCCAATTTCACGGCCGCGGAATACGGCACTGATAACAAGTAGAACAATCAGTACATCTAGGATCATACCGGTAATGCCTTGTTGGCCATACCAAGCACTATACTACAAGCAAGCCTTATGAGTTCTGCTTTGGGACTTTGCCGCCTGCCTTGCGGGCTTCACTCAGGCCAATAGCGACTGCCTGCTGGCGGCTGGTAACTTTTTTACCGCTACCGCTCTTTAGGTCGCCATGCTTATACTCATGCATGGCTTTTTCAACTTTTTCTTGGGCCTTTGGGCCATATTTCTTACTCATGCTTCTTCCTTACCCTAAGCCATCATGCCGATAAGTGCGTCGTTGAATGCTGGAATGTCGTCGGGGTTGCGGCTGGTGATTAAGTTGTCGTCAATAACGACTTCTTGGTCGATCCATTCGGCGCCAGCGTTTTTTAGGTCATCTTTTAGTGTGAAAAAGCTAGTTACCTTTTTACCCTTGGCAACACCTGCCGAAATGAGCGCCCAGGGAGCGTGACAGATCATTGCGAGTGGGCGGCCGGAATCTAAGAATGTGGCGATTGCTTCGCGGGCTTCGGGGACGGTCCGCAAATGGTCGGCGTTGATTGCTCCGCCTGGAACGACCATAGCGTCGTAGTTATCTAAGTCGATTTCGTCGAAGGTGTGGTCGACCTGCTGCATGCTCGCCATTTCGACATCATTTTGCATGGTTTGGACATTTCCACCCTTGGGGGCAATGATATCAACTGTTGCGCCGGCGGCTTCGAGCGCTGCTTTCGGTTTAACAAGTTCAGCTTCTTCAATGTAGTTGTCAACAATCATGGCGACGTGCTTGCCTGATAGATCTGCCATCTCAATACCTCCTTTATGTTGCTTAGACCTAAACAGTATGCTGCCGCCGTAGGAGCTGTACAGTTACATTTTTCACTGGCATATAAAAAGACCCCCGAAAGGGGGTCTTTTACAGCGCACTACAGTAATTAGTAGCGGTTGCCGCCGTCAAAGCTACGCTCTTCGCGTGGAGCTTGTGGACGAGCTTCGCTAATGGCTACTGGGCGACCAGCCAAGTCTTTGCCGTCGAGCTGCGCGATTGCAGCCTTGGCTTCTTCGTCGGTGCTCATTTCCACAAAACCAAAGCCCTTAGAGCGGTTGGTGTCGCGGTCAACGATAACCTTGGCGCTTACAACGTTGCCGGCTTGCTTGAAGAACTCTTCCAAGTCAGCGTCGGTGCATGCCCAGGCCAGGGAGCCTACGAATAATTTACTTGCCATTAGTAATACCTCTTTCTTCGTTCAGAGGTAAGGACTGGATCACTTAGCTGCGCCTCTATGTACCGAAATAACTTATTTGCTTTCCTAGAATTCTCTGTAAAGATTAACCAGCAGCTTGTTCTAGTGCCTTAATAGTGACACAGTTGCCGTGAGCGTGCAAATATTTTCTTGTTCAACAGATTTAGGGCATCATGTCGAGGCGTACAAAGCCCTCGGCGTACGTGTACCCTGCTTTTTCGCCCATTCGTGTGGCCACCTCAGTAAAGAGTTGTTTCATGGCCTCATAGTCTTTGATTTGGCTGGCGTGAGCTTTGACTGCGGCAAACTTACTGTCGAGCACGTCAGTGATGTTTATAAAGTAGTTTTGATGGCTAAAATTGGTCATTAAGACGGTTTTTACTTTGTGCGGGGCTAAGCCCTCGGTTATTAACTTGGGGCATGCAAGATGATCTCGTGCTAATGGATACACGGCATCAAGGGTGGCTAAGCCGGCGGCGCGGTGATCGGAGTGGTTGACCATGCCAGTGCGCTCATCGTAAATGACAGTTGGATCGGTCGTAATGACTACGTCTGGTTTGAGCGTTCGTATAACCCGCACGATTTCCTCTTTAAGAGCCAGGGTGACTTCTAGTTCGCCGTCAGGGTGCCTCAGAAATTGGACACCCGTTCCACCAATGGCTTCACAGGCCGCTAGCTGCTCCTGTTGGCGGGTTTTAACAATCTCGTCAGTTGTAACGGATGGGTCTGCGGAGCCTTTGCCGCCATCGGTAATCTGCAAGTAATGGACCTTGGCTCCCTGCTTTGCAAAGGCGGCCAAAGTGCCACCGGCCCCAAAATCTAAATCGTCGGGATGAGCGGCAATGCCTAATACTACTTTTGGCTGTAACTCGGTGAATGACTGCGGGTTCATTGCAGCCATTGTAGCACTGGTATACGAGGTTACAACAGGCCGCCAGGATTGACGTCAAGCTGTAGCCCGTCGTCGGTGAGTCCAGCGTCTACGGTGATGGGTTCTGTGGTCACCGGCGTGTTGACGGTTAAGCCCGCACCGGCGTCGACCGAGGGCTCGACTGGAACCGCTGGCTCAACTGGTAGCACGGGGTCTGGTTCGGGTGATGGGGTTTGATCGCCGCTCGTGCTGCCGTCGCCTGCTCCCCGGCCCCCAACTATTGGATCTAAGGCCGATGTAACGGGGTTTCCGCTGGTTGAGCCGACGCCAGAACTTGAGCTTGCTGGTGCGAGCGTGCTGACGGTGGATGTGCCTGAACTCGGCTGCATAATTTGCTGAGCTGAGGCGTCTGTGGGCCCTTGTGCCGACGAGCTACCGACGCTGGTCACGGTCCCGCCCGAAGCGGCCGTGACTGTCATTGGCGCACTCGGCTTTGCGGCGCCCGCCGTGCTCGGCGTGCCGGGGTTAGCGGGCCCGGTTTGGTTGATTGCCGCGAATAGTAGGCCAACCCATAAAATAACCACCCCCGCCGTAGCGGCTGGCAGCCAGTTGTGCGTGGTCACTTGTCGTGTGATTGAGCCAAAATAATCAGTCCAGGTACTGTGCGTACCCTCGTGTACGTTGTAATGCATAAGCCTCCTAAACAGCTATTGTGCTTACAGCGTATCTAATGGCTGCTTTGGCGGCAGTGATATTTTTTACCTTCGAAAATGCTACTTGCGTGCCCCGCGCGGACGCTTTTCAACGTATAGTGGGCGGTTTTGCACTTCGCCGTAGATATTGGCGACATACAGCGCCATTAAGCCTTGGCAAATGAGCACGATGCCGATCAAGAACAGTAACATTGCGGCTAATGTAGCCGAGCCAGTAAACTTCATTGAGTTACCGAAGAATATACGATTCCCCATGATAAACAGAATAAGTGGAGTAGAAACGAGCACGATCAGGGCACCCAAATAACCGGCAATCCTCAGTGGGAAGAAACTTAGTGAGATGATGCTATTGGCGGCCAGTCGGACTAACTGTCGGTAGCTGTAGCTGCGCTCACCGTGCAGGCGTCGGGCCGGTGTGAACTCGATGTAACTGCGCGAGAAGCCGAGCCAGTCGATGAGGCCGCGCGTAAGGCGGCTACGCTCAGTAAATTTATTGAACTCGTCGATAACTGCCCTGTCGAGTAACCGAAAATCGGTGGCGTGCGGAGTTACTTCTGTGTTGCTGATGCGATTCATTATTTTGTAGAACCATCGTGCGCTCAGCCGCTTAGTGAAGCTGGCGTAGGCGGCATCCGGCTTCTGTTTGCCAATTACTACGTCGTCCCCCGCTTCCCAGCGCTTAATAAATTCTGGGATCAGCTCCGGCGGGTGTTGGAGGTCGGCATCAATCATAATGGCGGCTTCCCCTTTGGCGGCGTGTAAGCCGGCGGTTGTGGCAATTTCTTTTCCAAAATTGCGGGCCAGCTGAATGAGCCGAACACTGGGATTTGCCTTTTGCAGGCTACCCAAGATTGAAGCGGAATTATCAGTGCTGCCATCGTCTATATAGAGGTATTCAAAGTGGTATGGGAGCCCCTCTGTGGCCTTATCTAGGGCACTTTGAAGAGCCTTTAGATTGCCGGCTTCATTCCGCAAGGGAATGATCACGGAAATAAGGTTTTGCTGTGACATCAGCATTACTATACCATTTATCTTGGAAAAACAGAGGTATTGTGGTCTAATTAAAGTATGGTAACAGAGGTGCGTGGCGAATCTATTGCCGCCGTAGAATCCGAAAGAATGCTGACTCGCTTTGAGCAGTTCGTCGAACTGGCTGTATATCAGCGCGATAATAAACTACCGCAGAACGCCGATCCGTACACGCGTGCCTACGAACGCTCTTTCGCAAACCACCTCGAGAAAAACGATGCCTTTAGGCAGGTTTTTGGCGACCTACTGAACGATATGCCAGATATAGAGCCAAGCAACCTCATGCGTCGCACGCTCAAGACATTTCAGCATCTTGAACTATCCGCGAACCCCGATGTCTTCCCCCGAAACCGGTCAATGGTCAAAGAATGGGATGGGTCGATGCAGCGGTTACTGACAGATGAAGACTACAGGGATCAGTTTTACGGAAACATTTTCTTGCCGATCATGAGCAATGTATCTGAGCGCGGCGTTTTGCTCAAAGCAGTTGTATATTTGCACGGTCTGCGTGAAGCTGGCCGTGTGCTGGACATGGGATGTTCCCAGAATTACGTATTAAAGCGGCTCGCTCTTGAGGGTCGCCCCGACCTGCCCGACCTTGCATATAACCAGGTGGCGGTCATGGGTCGCAAGGGCCGTAAAGCGGTCTTGGATCCACTATTAACCCACCGCCTCTCGGTCCTCCTTAATCGTGCTCCTTTGGAGCTTGGTCCAAGTGTTGGAATAGATATCATGCCGTTCGATCGTGATGGTCGCTTAACCGCACGCGCCATGAGCGACTCGTTGTATATGGGTGAACTCGTTATGGATAAGTTGACTAGGCAGCGACACATACTCGCGCATGAAAGGGTTAAAAACGTTTCTTTTGTAAACGCTGATGCAGAAACGGTTACCCCGGATGAAATAGGTGGTGGTAATTTCGACATTTCATACATATCCACGATGCTCTACCAAATGCCTCGTGAGACGGTGAAAACGATCATTGCTAATGCTGAGAGGGCGACGCATGACGACGGAATTATCGTCGTGCAGGATTTTGTGCGCCGAATGAACCCAAGTGGTTCGTTGCAATTTTATAAGCACTGGCCGCCGTACACCTACGGTCTGTGGGTGAAAGATAAAACCCGACCCGACCTTGGATTTCAAAAATACTTCAGTGTGTACAGTGGTCGAGTCGAGAACATCATTCCGCACCCTGCGCTGGGTCGTTTGCCTGTCGGCGTAGCGCTTGGACTTGCGCCAGATATCAGAGAGGACAGGGATTCCTCTTAAGCTTGTGCCAAGCTTTGGTTTACAGTTTTGGTGTAGGCTTCCATGAAGTCTTGCTGCGATCGTCCAACCATGTCTTTGTATTGGAAGAAACTAAAGATGAGCGCGCCGCCATTACGGGCGGTAAATGGGTGTACCGCGCTGTAAGCGATGCCCGCATTTGCTTGGTTGATGCGCGCCTCTTCAGGGGTCAATGCTGGCTTAAATAAAAAGTTCCAGTCGGTTGTATCGTGCATTTCGCCAGTCCGGATGGCGGCTGCAATAATGTTTTCAGGCTCATCGATATCAATCTTAATTTCATTAAATGGTTTGGCCGAAACTTCGGTCGTGCGCTCCGCTAGCTCGGTGTTAGATAACGCAACGCGGTCAATCTGGCCCGTCTCTTTGTTTACTAAGAGCAGTACAATTATGCCTAAAAACAGCATGGCCGTTTCTACTCGGTAGTCAATAAACGGCGTGTCTACGATGGCTCTAAAGAGTGCTGAGTCGGAAGAATGCTGCTTAAGCGTCTCTGAGAGTCGCTGCATGTCAATAGTGATTTCGTCACTCCCAGGGATCATGTTGAGTACATAGTAACCGTATAAAGCCACAATTACAAAATATTTATTGATCTTTCAGCCAGAAGTCCTATAATTTTCAGCCAGGAGATTAAATATGGAATTTAATGAAATTGGTGATCGCCTCAGTATTACCCTTGAAAATAGTGCCGAAATTCGCCTTATGGCGCGCGCTGCAACAGAACTTGGCAGCGACCGCGATGCCGAGCATGCCCCGGCAGCCCGCAAACTAGCTAAAAAGCTTGGTCGACAAGCTCGACAGCACGAGGCCGAAGGAGCTATTTCGCTCGTCGCCGATGAATCGGTGGTGGCGCAGCATGCCCTTGTGCTGCTCAGCTATGCAGTTACCAGTCGGATGGCTATTCAGGAAGTTACTGAACTTACCAGCGGCCCTTATGCAGACATTGATCCACAGCTGCTCCGAGAGATGATGCTTGCCACGACGGCTCACGTGCAAGCGGGCAGCTCTGAATTCCGTGAATTCATGGATGCCAACACTGGCGCCGCCGAATAAGCCTTTGCTACCTACGGCGTCGTATCTTGCGGAACAATTGATGCGTTTTCATGCGCACATACTCTCCGCCCAGGTAGTAGTATGGGAATACCAGGATAACCAGGATGGTGCTAGAAGCTAAGCCGAAGATCAGCGTGTAGGCTAGCCCTTCCCAGAAAGGGCTCGTTAATGCCAATGGAATGAGCGATACGATGGCCGTGAGACTGGTGGCAACCAGCGGACGAAATCGCTCTGACAGAGCGGCTACTGCCGAGTCGATTGGCCCCATGCCGCTGCGGCGCGCCTGGTTTGCAAAGTCGGTGAGCAAGATAGTGTTCTTAATACTGAGGCCAATGAGCGCGAAGAACCCGAGGAGAGAGAAGAAGCTAATAGGGTTGTCGGTAATGAACAACCCGAATGCGACACCGAACAGGCTAAACGGAATTGCCATAAAGATCAGAAGTGGCTGCAGCAACGACCGGAACTGAATCGCCAGCAGTATGAATGTGGCAAGCAGCACGATTGGGAATGCGAGTGCGAGCGACTTAAAGGAGTCCTGGTTCTCGGATTCCTGGCCGAGGTTGTAGGAAATTGCATCAGCTGGCAGCCCGTAGCTTTTTACGCGCTTGGTGTCGAACTCTTTATTGACTGCGTCTTGGGCGAGCTGAGTGAGTGTGGTTGTGTCGGTGCCATCGAAACCAGCATTAACGGTGACGATTGGCTTGCCATCGGTGCGCATGTAGATGTCGGTATTGCCGACGTTTACGTCCTTGAAGTGAGCTTTTTCTCCGCTAATGCGAGTTAGAGTTGTACCTTGCAGATAGCTAGCCATATCTTCGGCTAGCTTGGTGGCTGCGGTGCGATTTTCGGCTTCAATATTAACAATGAAATTACTGGCTGGCGGTCCGACATCGACTTGGTAGGCGCTTACTTGTGCAGCTACCTTGCCCTTTAACTGAGAATTAATTTTGTCGACCATTTGCGGGGCGGTCTCATCGCGTTCCCCATATGGAACAAGGTTGACGTACAGTGTGCCAAGTTGGTTATTGGCAGCCCCGTAGTACGAAGCATACGAGAAGTTACCGGCCAAAATGTCAGATACTTTGCTGTCGACCGTATCGGCAATCTGCTCTGCTTCTGCAACCGACGTACCCCCTGGATACGTGAGTCCTACGGCGATTTGGTTACTATCCTTGCTGGCTGGGAAAATATTGAACGTAACCTTACTAAACAGCAAGCCGGCGCCTGCAATAAATGCGAAGCTGATGATGAGGGCGACAGAGCCAACTAACACCTGCTTGAGTCGCCTGCCCTTAGACCACAGCATTGGCTTGCCAATAGCCTTGGCGAGTTTTTCTTCGAAACCGGCGGCCAGTTCTACGACGTGACCTTCGCTACCGAGTTGGCGCTTGCGGAGTAAAATATAGCGCGCAAACAGCGGGATGAAGATGAGCGCAACGAGCAGACTCACGATTAACGAAGAGATGATTGTTACGGGGATGGCGCGGATAAAGCTACCTAAAATACCCGAAACAAACAGGAGCGGTACGAAGCTAAAGGCGGCGGTTAGGGTGGCTGCCAGCATAGCACGGCTCACCTTGCGGCTGGCAGTGGCTACGACGGCACGGGCGGTAGTATGTTTACGTCGCGCGGCATCAATGGCCTCCACCATAATGATGGTGTCGTCAACAATCAATGACAGCCCCAGGATCAGGGCGAAGAGCGTGATGACGTTCAGGCTGTAGCCGCCCAAAAACAGCACGCCAATTGCAATTGACAGCACGGAAACCATTGAGATGACAGTAATGAGTGAAGCGCGCAGTGCAATGACAATAGCGCCCACTACCAAGACGGCGATGAGGCCTTCAAGTAGCACGCGTTGCAGCTCGGATAGACTTTCTTCAATTTGCGGCGCGAAGCTGGCACTAATAGCGGTGTTGACGTCGTTAAAGCTGCTTTGCTTATGTAGATTGTTAAGCTCAGACTGAATTTCCTTGTCGAGTTCAATAACGTCGGCACCCTTAACCCCGCTAACCCCGATGATGACTGAATTGTGGAATGTCGGCTTGTTTTGCTCAATCAATCCATACCTGTCAAAGGTGCGCTGTACTTGTAAGCTGCTACCGCTGGTCGGGTCGTTAACTTCTGTGAACGGCGACTGTACAAAATACTTTTGTACCTGTGAGCCTTTGTGCTGGTTCAGATATTTTACTGCCTGGTTGGCGAGCGCGGCGAGTTCTTCGGTTGAGCGGTTTTGATTGCTGTCATATAACGAGATGGCTGCATCAATCTTTTCTAATGATCCACCGGTCGCGCCGAAGTATGGTGCTGAAAAGCTTAGTTTAGCATCGGGTGGAAGCTTACCGGACGACTCAAGGGCCTTCTCAAGCTCTTTCTTAGCCTGGTTGGGGTCAACCGATTCTTCGTACTGCACGGTTGCTTCCAGGAAGTTATCCTGACTGCTCGTCATGACAGTAGTTACTTTGTCCTGCTTGAGGGCAATTTCGGAAACGGGCTTGGCTAACTTTTGGTCGACGGTAGCACCGTCTTGGGCGTACGTGCCACTCGTGATAACTAATGGAATGTTAACGCTCGGAAAGCCTTCGCGTTTCATAAAAGTTGTGAAGCTCAAAATACCAAACACGAGCAGTACGAGCCAAAGCGAAGCGCTGAGCCATGGGCGGTCAAAAAAGAACAAGCTTAAGCGAGGCAAAAGTTTATCGGATGGTTGCTTGGGGTCGGTAGGTGTTAGGTTAGGCATAAGCTCAGTATAACAAAAGAACCCCTTAAGGGGTTCTCTTTGGGCAGCGCGGCATTATTTTAAAAGTCAGCGACAACCAGTTTTTTCATTTGCATCAGCTTAGTGAAAGCGTCAGGCTTTTCCATGAGTTCGGCCATGTTTTCGGGCACAACTTGCCAACTCAGACCGAAGCGGTCTTTGCACCAACCGCACTGCTCTGCCTCGGGCACGCTTGAGAGTTTTTCCCAATAGTAATCAATTTCTTCTTGGTCTTTGCAGAAGACGGCGAATGACACTGCCTCGTTGAATTTAAATTCCGGACCGGCATTGATGGCCGTAAAACGTTGACCGTTGAGATTAAAATCAATAGTTAATACTTGGCCCGCTAGATCTTGTTGAAAGTCGGCCAATCCTTCTTCTGTAGTTTTTGGGTAGTAGGCAGTTTCTACAATTTTGCTGTTTGGAAAAACCGACACATAATAATCAACTGCCTCTTTAGCATTGTGATCGAACCATAAGTTTGGCGTAATAGTTTGTTGCATACCTGATCCCCCGTTTAATTACTCGTATTATACCGCCGCAGAGACTGGTTGGAGTAAGACGCCATTTTTCGACACTGACGGCTCGGCGCACAAGTTACGGTTCCAGCAGCATGGGCGGCGCTCGCCTGCTTTCATCTTTGAACAAGCTACTTCGATCCGCTTTTTGCGGGTTTCGTCTTTGCCGGTTGAGCGGATCCAACGAACCCATTCCCAGCGCGCCATCGGCGTAATTTTTTCCCACATTGCGCTGGCTTCGGCATGGTTTTTTATCGCCTTTTGGATATCGGCCGGCACATCTGGTTCGGGCCAATCTTTCGTAGGTGTCATGCTTACAGAAACGGTATCGCCAACTTTAGCATTGGCGGCCCTTAGCAATTTTTCGTCGGGACTAAACCAATGGCTCCAGTTGCCATCCGGTTCGAGTGGCGTTTTAAATTCGACGCCATTGAACGTACCCTCTACCATGGTTTGACCGCGGGATGGTAATTGGGCGCTAACATCCTTTGGTATATCAAGGATGATCCAGGAGCCAATTTTGCGTAGCGTTGCTTCGAATTCCATACTCCTAACTATAGCACTGCCCCCGTTAGGGTGCATTAAAATAGACTGCCGTCGAGCTGGCTTACTACTACCGTGGCATGCTGTAATTCTTGGGCCGCATGTGTGTTAGTGACGGCAATGCATGCAGCGCCGGAAGCAATAACTGCTTCCACACCTCTGACTGAGTCTTCAACTCCCACGCACGCTGAAATAGGTATACCAAGCAAGTCGGCGGCTTTTAAATAACCCTCTGGATTCGGTTTGCTGCGTGATACATCGTCTGCCGTAACGAGAGCGCCAAAGCGGTTGAGGATGCCGAGTGCATCAAGTGCGACTGTGGCTTCAAGTCGGCGAGCGCCAGTCACAACAGCTATCGGAAAGTCGGGAGGAAACGCATTGATCGTATTAATAGTGTCAGGGTAAGGTTGCAACTTGCTAAGAATGGCTTGCATGAAGGCGTTATTCTTTTCGTCGGCCAATTGAGATATGTTCGCAGGTGCTTCGTGGCTTTGGAAATGTGTTTCGAGACCGGCCTGGTCGGTTCTGCCAGCAAAATGTTCTTTATAATCCTGCGCGGTAAGATTATGCCCGTATGCCTCGAGCACCATACGGAAGGCTGCCTCGTGGAGCGGCTCGGTGTCTAAAATGACGCCGTCGAGGTCAAAAAGCGCTGCGCGATATTTCATTTGCTTAGTTGTTATTTCTGCTCGCTACTTCGTCTTTGGCTTGGCGGAATAGCTCGAGAGCCTCGATGGTTGTGGCAGGTGCATCTGGTACGGACTTGTCCCCATTTACATATAGTAAAGATAAAACGATTTGCGTTACATGTTGATAGGACGATATTTCTTCATCGTCGTGCTCCGTCTCGAGCTGCTGCTCGGCAACTTCCCGTATAAGATACAGTGCCTCGCGCTTATCCTTCTGCTGGGCGAGGACAGTCATAACTGCAAGATCAAGAGCGTTAGGCATTGGTACTTCCTCAGAGGGATGAAGTTCAAAGCCGACTGATAATGCGGTTTCGGTCAATAACCTTTTGCGAGCAGCCATAGTTTAACTATAACAAAGAGCACTGAGTCTGGGTGTAGCGGGGCTGGTCGCTAGTGAGTATTCCCCTCTACATGTATGTTGAATTTAATGGTGGCAGATATAATTGCTTTATGGCCTTCAACCATTACGCAAAGATCAAGCGCATTTTAGATGCGCAGCCGAGCGGCTGGTTTATTAAGCGGATCGATGAGCCGACGAGCGCTAAAAACTTTAAGGGCGAAACTGTTACGTTTCCCCACTACTATCGTATTTATGACCGCAACGGCAATCCAATAAAATACTGCAAGTTCCAGCAGATTGAGCGACTCGGTCGTGCGCTGGAATTGCCCGTTGAGGCGTTACCGATTATTAACTAGCTGTTTGGTTCTGAAGATTTTCAAAGTATGGGCGAACGCGACGGTAATTACTTGCCCATCTAGCAGCGGTCCATCAAGTTGGAACGGCTGGCCATCAATATCGAAACGATATTCTTTTGCGAACACGTTGTTGTGCTCGGTCATTGTGGCCTCGACAAGTGTGACACCTGGGCCTAGCTCTGGCATACTCAGCTCCTCCGATAAGACTTATGAGTTTACTATAGCAAAGAATGGGGTGTAGGCATCTGGACCTAGATTATTAGCCACTGGCGTTGCCTTGCTGGCGCCCATGACGTCTTCCGAGGACGAGTGCGGCTAGTCGGTAACTGCTACTGATTCAACTTTGACGTTATCGGCCACAATAAAGCCAGTTATTGCATCCATGCTTATAGTGGGGTTGTATCCATCCATTGGGTCGTCGTACTTAATTTCGATCGTGCTGGTGTAGTCCTTATTTGAATTGACGATAGCGCCTTGGCCCTTGGTGAGCTCCATGCCAGTTACACCTGCATCAATGCCTAATTTGTCAGCACAAATGACGTCGACTCGGGCATCGTTGCTGCCAAATGCGTATGGATCGGTATCGAGGGACCCAACTTCAACTTTTGTGCCCTTTGGGCAAACAACACCAATTTCCCATGTTTGTGAGGACTCGCCTCCACAGCCTGTTAATGCAGTGCTGCCCACCCCCGCTAACACTACTGCTGCCATATATTTTCGCGCACTTAAAAACTCACTCATAATTACTCCTTATGAATTTACAAATTACTTAATTTTTTGCTGATCTATTTGAATTGAGACTGCTCGTCGAGACTGTTCCAGAACGAACCAAGCCCTCCAAAGTACCATGCCTTTAC
>OUMM01000009.1_pt1 | contig 36196 bp, 34 predicted proteins | sample 1691001 | NCBI WGS metagenome assembly OUMM01 (sample SAMEA3914864, study PRJEB12502) | metagenome | biome: forest; material: soil | place: USA | collected 2012-03-12 | depth 0.3 m
ACAGCATCAACATTTTGTAAGTTATGTTCGCGCGCACCCTTAACTACGATTTCGTCTGCCATACTCCTCCCGTTGGAACCGGTTCATTATACCGAAAAAACGTTGTTTTTTCCAGTAAGCTAACCGCTTGACAACAAGAAAGCATAACCAGATTATAAATTATGTTTGACGTACATACAATTTTATGTATAATTTTGATTACTTTAGGAGTGGCGAAAAATGTACAGTTTCTTTGTACTCGGGCAAATTCCCGGAACCAGTATTACGATATCGTTCAGCATGTGGCTGACACTGTGCCTGCTCGCCATCACTACCTACCTCGGCATACGCGTACACCGACGCAAGCTTGCCGACACCCCACTCCCCACTATTGCTAACGATTAGTTACTCTGCAATATCGCTGGGCACCACCGATTCGCCGTATAACTGCAGTTCTTCTAGTAGGTATTCCTGCTGACTACTGAGCGTGTCGGCTGCCAACTCTTGAAGACGCGTAAAGTACTTCGACAATTTACTATCTTGACCGCCCTCAAATAACTGGCCTGAGATGTGCTTTTCCCATGCCTGGCGCTCATCTGCTGACAATGTCCGTGGGTAGTTACGTGCTTTGTAGAGCGGAGCAAGCTGTTTTAGGCGGGCATCGCTAAACTTAGATGCGAGGTCGGTGATAGCGTCAGCATCTGCAGCACGAACGGCACTCATTGTTTGTTTGTCGTTCGGACCGAAAAAGCCATCGTAGAGTAACCCATCGACTGTGGCTTCAGTGGGTGCGGCTTTGTTCAGATTGCGTTCTCGCGAGGCATCCATAAGCGCCAATGCATCCAACACCTTTTTAGCAAATGCTTGATGGTTTGATTTCAGGATTTCCAAGTGCCGAGATACCGTCTCGAGCGTCATGTCGATCCGCTGTTGGATAGCTTTATCTTTAATAACGCCGAGTGGGGCAATAGCCGGGCATCGATTGTACTTCAGTGTTTTGACTGGCAGGCGCGGATCGTCTTCGGCACGGTCTTTTTTATAAGACCACGCGTCCACCAGTTCCTCGGGTGACATGGCGAAGAATGGCGTTGGATCGTATCGTAGGTCGTATACGAGCGCGCAGTCTTGTTGTGGATGCGGCGCAAGCATGATGGCCACGGTAGTATGGAGGTATTGGCCCGGATAACGGCCCGACGTATATACAAATGCCTCTTTTTTGGTAACCAGCGCGCTTGCGCTCTTTTTATTACGACCTTCAAATAGGTATTTAAAAAGTTCTGGCTGTTTGTCACGGATAAGCTTGGCAACTGCTATTGTGGCATGCACGTCGCTGAGTGCATCATGGGCGTGATCGTGGTTTAGGCCATTTACTTTTGTTAGCAATTCTAGACGGTTAGTTGGCTTACCCGAATCATCGACTGGCCATTCAATGCCATCTGGCCGCAGTGCCCGTGTCATACGAACGAGGTCAAGAATGTCCCAACGCGAACAGCCGTTTGCCCACTGCCATTCATACGGATCGTAGAAGTTTCGGTAATGTAAGAACCGCATGAACTCATCGTCGAAACGTACCGTATTAAAACCTAAGAATGTGGTCTCTGGTGCGACAATTTCTTTATAAAAGTAGTCAAGAAACTCGGCCTCGGTCAGACCCTCGGCAATTGTGGACTGCGGCGTAATGCCCGTAAGCATAATGGCATCGGGCTCAGGCAATACGTCGGGAGCTAGCTTAATGAGTACGTCTATTGGGTCACCTATTGGCTTTAGATTTTCGTCGGTGCGCTGACCCGCAAACTGCATAATACGAGCAGCAATAGGGCTAAACCCCGAGGTCTCCAAATCGTAAAAGAAAAATGAAGCCGCCATGTAGCTTCTAGTGTAGCATCCGACACTGCCCGACAACAGTTAGGTTTAATGAACTTTTAATACGTGAAGCGTCCGGCGCCACCGATTTGCACGACGCTGCCTGGTTCCAGTCCTTCACGCTGCAACTTATGCATGATCCCCATTTTGCGCATAATGTCACGGAGGCGCTGCAGCCCCTCTTCGCTAGTAAAGTCGGTACGCTGGGCGAACTTCTCGATCTTGTGACCAGAAACCAAAAAGATGCCGTTCTCTTTGCTGACGCGCCATTGCGCGGAAGTGTCGGCCAATTTGAGAACAGGTACCGTTTCTGCTTCTTCTGCCTCAACCACCTTGTTGCGAGCCTCTACGACTACAGACTTCACGGCATATAGCAGTTCACGCAAACCTGCACCCGACATCGCAGAGATAGCCAAGACACTTGCCTTCTTCCCGGCAGCTTTCTGTAGCTGCGATTTCAAGTCTGCCACAATTTCGTCATCCAAGCCTTCAATTTTTGTGAGTACTACAATTTCTGGGCGCTTGTCGATTTTAGCCTTGTAGGCCGCAAGTTCTTCCCGAATGGTCTTGTAAGCTTCTGCGACGTCATCGTTGTAGGCGTCTACTAAATGCACAATAACGGCCGTGCGTTCAACGTGCTTTAAAAAGTCGTGGCCCAAGCCCTTGCCTTCGGCCGCACCCTCAATTAAGCCGGGAATATCTGCGAATAAAACCGTAGTCTCTTCGTCGATTGTCACCATACCCAAGTTAGGCTTGAGCGTCGTGAACGGATAGTCGGCTATTTCTGGACGGGCATTGCTAATACGGCTCAGCAGCGTTGATTTACCGGCATTCGGCATGCCCACCAAGCCAACATCGGCAATCATCTTCAATTCGAAGTGCAATTCAAAAGCATCGCCGGGCTCACCTTTTTCGGCAAAGTTTGGCGCTTGACGGCGGGATGATACGAAGTGAGCGTTGCCAAAGCCGCCACGGCCACCCCTAGCCACAACGGCTTGTTCGCCATCGTACGTTAGGTCAGCGATGATATTACCACTTTCATCAGTCACAACTGTTCCCACGGGCACTGCAACCTCTAGATTCTTGCCATTGCGCCCATGCTTGTTGCTACTGTTACCTGGTTGGCCAGGATCGGCGAGGAGTTCTTTTTTAAAACGAAACTGTGCCAGTGTGTTTTGATTACGGCTGGCCACCAAGATGACGTTACCGCCGTGGCCGCCATCGCCGCCATCAGGACCACCCTTGGCAATGAATTTTTCGCGGCGAAAACTAAGCTTGCCGTTGCCGCCGTCGCCTGCTTGTACCGATACTGTAACGCTGTCGATGAAATTCATGTATATATAGTGGTTAACCAGACTACTATAAACTAAATTTTAAAGTTTGTAAATTAATATACGTACCGATAGTTACTTGCAGCTGGTAGCGTACGAGTGTCTACCTTATTCCAACCGCTGTGGTTCATCTCGGAAATAGTAATGGTGCCATCGTCGTTTACGGCGGTAACGTAGGCAACGTGGCCGGCGCCAGCTGTTTTGGTAACTACTGCGGCACCGACGCGAGGCGTTGTACCGGTAGGCAATCCCATAGCAGCAGCACGCGTCGCCCAGGTGGCAGCATTACCCAGGTTTGTTGGAACTGGATTACCAGCTTGTGCACGTAACTTAGCCACCCAATACGTACAGTAACCAAAGTCATATCCGTTGTACCCACCATAGGTTGCACTTCCGCCCCAGCGAACTGAAGTGGCTGCAGCACTGCTACGAGCAACTGCGGCAGCCTTTGAGCCGTCAGGAATCAGGATGAGGTCACCAATCTTTAGGCCGCTGATCTCGGCGTCGTTGTAAGCCACAATCTTGTTTTGGTCGGCACGGAATTTGGCAGCCAATGTTGCGGCCGTATCGCCGGTTTGCACACGGTACGCAATACCGGTAATTGGTGGAATGGTCAGCTTAATGCCGGCGCCAATCGCGTCACCGCTCACATTGTTAGACCAGCGGATGCTATCTGAAGTAATGCCGAACTTGGCGGCAATCGAGCTAATAGTGTCCCCAGCAACAGTGGTATAGGTGGTAATGTCCTTGTTTGAGGCAAAACCGGACGAGCTAACTACCTGCGGCTTGTCGACCACGCTTGCGGTTGTAGGCGACATAGAAAGCTCTGTCGTTTCACTGTCGGCCTGGTTAGTTACAGCAGTCACCTCCGGCATCTGGCTCATTCGAGCGACGGTTTCAGCAATATTAGCTGACGAGATGTGGTCAAGCGGATTGGCTACGGAAGTATTAGTAGCCACGGCCGATGAGGCCAGCGAGCGATCCGCCACTGAATGTGAGCCAAAGAGAATAACAGCGGTCACAATGCCCAAAATGAGCATGTTGCCGCCGACGACGGTAACTGTAATAAGCCGTCGACGATTCGCCTTCTTGCGGAAGACCTTAGTTAGTCGACGATATGGCTTACTAGCCTGCGTATGTGCAATAAACGGAACAGGGCTTGCGGTTTTAGTTGCTGGATTACTAATAATTCAACTCCTTAAATTGTTGGACACAAACTTCCAGTATAGGTAGCTTGTGCTGCCCGAATATAACAGGGGTGGAATTCCCATCCAATACCCGCCTGTTACCCCTTAAGTTTATCAAAATGAGTATATTCTGCAACCACTAGCATTTTGACCGAAGAGACAACAATAGATCTAACAATACAGATTAGCGACCACACAGTTTATGGCAGTATTGCTGCGCATCGGCCTGGTGTTGGTCGTATGTTTTCTCAAAATAGGTCGTGCCATCATCACCCGATACAAAGTACAACCACTCCGTCTTGGCCGGATTAGCCACTGCTCGCAGCGAATCTTCGCTCACAGTACTAATCGGGCCGATAGGTAAGCCGGTGTGAATACGGGTGTTGTACGGCGAATCATAGCTCAATGAAGGCCGCTTGCCAGCCGCGATTGAGCCATACAGCGCCGTTACATCTGAGCCAAGAGACATCCCCTGCTTCAGGCGCGAGAAGAAAACTTGCGCCACCTGCTCACGATCGCTTTGCTTGGAGACCTCTTTTTCAACGATTGACGCCAAGGTAATGCCCTGGAAAACGCTTAGGCCCTGTCTGGCGTAGGCCGACTGTATTGAAGCCGGAAGATGGTCGCCCATTTCTTTCAAGGACTCACGGATAATCTGTGTTGGGTCGGTGCCTTCGGTGCGCTGGAACGAGTCTGGATACAGTAGGCCCTCGAGTGTTTTGGTGCCAGCTGGCACGTATGCCATAACCGGCAGGTCACGGTACTGGTCGGGCTGCAGTGCCGCCTCTACGGCAGTCGGCGAGAATCCATCATTGATTAAATCAGCCCGTACTTGGTCAATGCGGCGGCCAGGCAAAATCGTTACCAAACGAGTAGTTACTTTACCGTTAGTCATGGTAGCAACAATTTGTGGAACACCTTCACTGGGCGAAATAGCGTACGTACCAGCTTGCAGCTTGCTTCCAAGTTCCTTGCTATGCACATACCACTCGAATACCCACGCGTTGTGAATCAACTTTTGGTCGGCGAGTTGTTGAGCGATTTGCTTGGTCGAGCTGCCGCTGGCAATGGTCACGATTTGCGTCTGCTGGTTGTTGCTGACAGGTTTTAGGTTCTGGTTATACATATGTCGGACAACCACTACAGCGCCAACTAGCAGTACTAGCAGCAGCATCCCCACAATAAGTAATCGGCGTGGTAATCTTCGCATGGTCTTCTAGTGTACACCTTCGGTTAGGTAATCTTCCAGAATATAAACGGCGCTCAAGCTGTCGATATCGCCCTTTTCGTATGGCACACCCCGGCGCCTTAGCTCTTCTTCGGCCTTAAGCGAGGTGGCAGCCTCATCTTGGAGGTGGACCGGAACGTCTAGCCACGCGTCCAGTAAATCAACAAAATCATTCACGTATTGCGTCTGCTCGGTTTCTTGGCCGTTTAGGCCACGCGGCCAACCCACGACGACTGTTGCCACTTGATGCTCTTTAATGAGATTTAGTAATTGTTGCTTAAACGATGTGTCGTTAGCCAGCGCCGGCAGCGGCGAAGCAATCCGAACCACGTCATTAGCTATGGCGATGCCGATACGTGCCCGCCCCACATCGAGTGCGAGATAATTAGTCATTAGCTGTTTTGGTTGGCTTGGCGACCGTGACCGTAATCTTCTTTACATTCTTTGGCGCCTTGGTGACCCAGAATGGGCTTAGTTTAACCGTTACATCCGTTACATCAGGGTTGGAGCTAAGGTCTTCTTTGATTTCGCTACTCTTCTTGCCTGTAGCATTTTGGGCGATCTGATCCTTATCGATTGAAGGGCCGACCTCGGCAACAGTTTGCAGGTTCATGCTAGCGCCCGAGTCGCTGGCCTCTTTCATCTTGAATGCGCCCTGCGTGATACCCTGCGTTAAAATGCCTTGTTGTTTGGTGTCGATCTGACTCTTAATGTCGTTGTCGACTAAGGTCTTGATGTAGGCTTCGTTGGCACCAAGCATAGTGTAAGTGTAAACCTGTGTGATGGTCACGCTGCTAGCAGCATCGCCAACTTGGCTGCTGTTGGTCGTATTAGGTGTACCCGCGTTAAAGGTAGCTGTAATTGGATATAACCCCTGGCCTTCGAGCTGGTTTTTAAGGTCACTCTGTGCTTCAGTGTTGTCGGCAGCAGCAATCTTGCCCTTCGCATTATCAATGTCTGCTTGGCTAACTACCGTCTGAATATCGTCCGTACCACCGCTCGCAGAACCCGTGGCAGTAATATCGGAGCGGCTGCTTACCTTGAAGTCGGCGTTGTTAACATTGAAGGCAGCACCGCCGTTCTGGGCGCTAATGGCAACATCGCTCGCCCTGAATTTAAATCCACCACTACAGTTGCCGGTGTATTGGAAATTAGCACTTTCTTGCGTGACATAGGTCTTGCTGCCGCTACTAACGCCCGTTCCGGCAGGAATGGAAGATGTGGCGCCAGGATTGTTCGTACAGACCGTCATGGTGACCGAGCCCTTGGCCTTATCGCCATTATTCTTTTGGCCGGTTGCCTGGGCGGTGCCAGTCAGTGTCTTCTGGGTTTGCACTTGCTTAGCGGGCACAACCTTGCCCTTTTCATCAAAGCTTGTAGCCGAAGTACTCAGCGAAAAGTCGACATCAGTGTTTACGTTGCTGGCATTGGTTTTAATAAGGATGGTCGCTTTGGGCAAAACGCCAACCGCCAGCCAGAAAAATATAATCAGGGCAATGAGGAGTGCTGCGCCACCAAACAGAAGCACGCGGAAACGGTCAAAATCCGGCACCTTCAGTTTCTTATCTTTGATTGGTTTTGGCTTCTTGGCCGCAGCAACGGCACCGGCCGCAGCGGCGCCAGCGGTAGTTTTATCTTCGTTATCAAGTTCGAGTGTCTCAATGCCGCTTTCCGGCTTTGGGCGAGTTGGAATAGGCATAGTTGCCGGACCGGCTAATTCACCGACCGATTTGTTACCAGAAGCGGCCAGGTCGACGGCCTCGGGCTCGTCTTCACCCATGAGGTCGGCAGTTTCATCCACCTGCTCTTCGGCATCATTCGGTGCTTCAGGGGCCGAAGGAATCTCGGGACGGCTGGTTGGGGTTTTTGCCACGTGCAGACCCACGGCACCGGCGAGCGGCATCAGGCCAGCCTCGGTAGTAATTAGTACTAACTTCTTTTTGCTATCCTCAGCGGCGCGCTTTAGCAGCTTCATGTTAACGATGCTTTGCAGCGTGGTAGCACGCTTGGGCAGCACCAAAGCAATGAGCTTACCCGAGCTGCCTCGAACTTTGTCGATAATAGTCGTAATTTCGTCGTCGATGTCGATGTAAATGGTGTCTTTGTCGTTGGCTGTCATCTTATGCTTTCTAAGCTATACGCTTAGCATCCTATCTAGTTTCTCACGAATGCTGCCGTTATTGCTACCGCTCAACTGAAGCGTATCCAGCCCGACGCGTAGCAGCCCCATCGCGGTAATAAAGGTGTGGTCATTCACCTTACCGGTGCTATCTTTAATGCCCACAACCTGTTCGGGACGGATACGGTTTACAGTTGGCTTGCGGGTGAAGGGTAGTTGCTTATACCACGCGCTGTCTTCCAGGCGATCCATGAGCATGTCTAGGCTCGAGCCACCGCCACAGAGGAACATGCGGTGCGGCAAATGGTCGAGTTTGGGGAATTCAGCCAGTGCCAGTTCAATGCCGGCAATCCAGGTGTCAGCGGTTTTACCAAGGGCAGACTCAATGGCTGGGCGCTTTTGGCTCGGCACTTGGTTTGTGCTAAGGCCCACTTTAAGAAGTTCGGCTTGTTCAAAATCAACACTCAAGTCACGCTCAACAGCGCGGGTATATGCGCGACCACCAATGCCAAACATCTTGGTGCCCTGGACGCCACCGTCATTAATAACGGCAATATCAGTCGTACCGCCACCAACGTCCATTAAAATGGCGCTCAGACTTTGGTTAGGCGTATCACCAATTACGGCACGCGAAACGGCGAATGGCTCAGCGGCTACGGCCAATAGGTCAAGATCAAGTTCGGCTGCGGTACGCTCAAGCGCACCAATATGGATCATGGGCGCAAATGCCGTGTACAGTTGTACAACTACATCGCGGCCCTGGAAACCAATTGGGTTGGTAACGGGATAACCGTCAATCTCGATGCTTACGAGCGCGCTGTTCACAAGGCGAACAGCAACTTCTTTGCCGCCGAGCTCCCAGGCCAATTCCTGCTTCGCACGCTTTTCGGCACGTTCTTGCACGAGGTGGATAATCTTTTCCATTTCAGCCACATCGAGCTGCTTTTGAGAGTCCTTACGGCTAACACGAACGGTAGTTGTCGTGCCCTTAACTAACTCACCGGCAATACCGATAATGGCCTGGCGAACACTCACGCCGGCTTGCTGTTCGGCTTCGTTTAAAGCCTTGTCGCAGTTTTCAACTACGCCAGCGATGTCGGCGATGGCACCCGCTTGCATGTCGGTTAAGGCTTGATGCTGGCGGCCAACGCCAATAATTTCAATCGAGCCATCTGGCTTTACGTGACCAATCAGGGCCTTAACAAATTCAGTACCAATATCGAGGGCAACAATGTGCTGGTCGGAACCCTTTTGCACTTTGGTGCGAGCCTTCGTGGTGGTTTCTTTGGCGGTGCTCAGCGCTTGCTGCGCAAGTGATCGTGAGGTGGCTTTTATTTTATCAAGCATAATCAGTATAAGTATAGCACGCAGAGCCCGTAAAACAGCCCTCTGCGACGGTACTATACGTCCTTTAACTGAGCCCTAACTTAGAGTCCGTTTTCGCGCGGGTTAATCGCAAGTTCGCCGAGCGCAACGCGCGGATCAACGCCGTATTCCTCTTGCAGTGCAAGCCACATTTCATCCACAGCCGGCTCAGGCTCAACGGTAAGTTCTGCCTGAGGCGCGATCTCCGGTTCTGCTATAGCCGGCGATGTTACGATCTTTGCAGAAATAACTTTCTTTTTTGGAGGCTCTTGGTATGCGACCCATGCCGTGCCCGGAGAATGCAAATCATCAATAAATGTTTGTAATCTTTTTTCTCGCGACATCGTACCCACGGACTTTCTCCAAATTTCACTTAATTAACTCTTACAATGCTACGCCTATCGAGCTTATGGTTCAAGAAAATCTGTGACTTTTGTCACAAAATTGACACTATCGCAGGGCAGTCCGCCCAAAGTAAAGAACGGGTACGACCTTTTCTCTGTCACCTCGCTCAATGGGACGCGTCACATAGGCCTCATCATGAGAGTTCACACCTAGTCCACCTAGTTCTTCTTGACCGGGAGTCAGTTCCCCTATTGCCTTCAGGGTGTGCACGATATCTAAATAATGGATGTCTACTAAATCGTCATCCATCGTAGGCGTACCCTCAAACGTGTGAGCTGACATAGTTTTGCCAATGTTTATTAAAGCCTTCTAAGCTTGACTATACGCCCACAATGCTTATGCTTCAACAACAATAGTGCAGTTACTGCAGGACGGCTTTGATGCGGCGGATGCCAGCACTTGAAGATTCTTCTTTTACAATCTTGAAGCGCTTACCGCCCTCGGCCAGCTGGCCGGTGTGCTCAACATGTGGACCACCGCAAATTTCAAAACTAAAGCGGTCATCGCCCTCACCCATCTGATAGATTTTGACGATGTCGCCATAGCGGTCGCCGAAGGCGCCCAGCGCGCCCATTTCCATTGCCTGTGGCGTGGGATATTCCTTCCAGAACACTGGCAAATCTTTGTCGATTTGTTCGTTTACCATGTCTTCAACCGCAGTGATTTGCTCGGGCGTCATTTTGTCGGGATGGCTAAAGTCAAACCGCAGCCGCTCCTCGGTAATGTTTGAGCCATGCTGAATGACATGGTCGCCCAAAACGTGTCGCAACGACTGGTACATCAGGTGCGTGGCAGTGTGGTATTTTTTGTGCTGGTCTGTTTGACCGCCTAGGCCGCCCTTAAACGTACCCTTGGCGGCAGTTTGGGAGCGTTGACGTTGCTCGGTCATCTGAGCTTCAAATTCTTGCTGCCAGTTATCACTTAAAGTGATCCCCTGCTTAAACGCTTCTTCGGTGCTTAATTCAACTGGGAAGCCATACGTGTCATACAGCTTAAAGATGTCGGCACCAGCAACTTGCGAGCTCGCTAGTTTTTCAAGTTCCTTCAGACCCTTGCGCAGCGTCTGGCGGAAAACCTTCTCTTCTTTAACGAGTAATTCAACTACTTGATCGCGGTTTTCAGAAACCTCAGGAAAGTCATTGTGATACAAATCAGCAATTACTGGCACGACTTGCTCTAGGAAGTTCTGCTCAATACCGAGCTCAAAGGCGAAGCGAATAGCACGGCGCACCAGGCGGCGCATAACGTAGCCCTGCTCCTTATTGGACGGCACACACCCGTCGACGGCCAGGAAAGTTGCGGCACGTAAGTGATCGGCGATTACGCGCATGGCGTTGGTGTGCTGCTCGTAGCTCTTGCCGCTGAGGCGCTGCAGTTCTTCGATAATCGGCCACATCAGGCTGATCTTAAATACATCGGGGTTACCCAAGCGGGCCGCGGCGATGCGCTCCAGGCCAGAGCCATGGTCGATGTTTGGCTTTTCAAGCGGCTCAAACTTGCCCTCGGCCACTTTTCGGTACGCCATAAACACGTTGTTGCCAATTTCCATGAAGCGACCACAATCGCAGTTTGGGTGGCAGTGCTCGCCAAATGCTGGGTTGTGCTCGGTGCCGAAGTCATAAAACATTTCGCTATCGGGACCGCACGGGTCGCCGATGGGCGTGGTTTCGGGGCTGCCGTTGCGGGACCACCAGTTCTTTGAGCCATCGTAATAAAAGATGCGTTCGCCGTCTTTAATGCCACGCTTATAACCGTCTGCTTCGGAGCCGATTTCGGCTTCGCCGCTTGTCAGGCCCTTAGCCTCGTACAAGCGAGCCCAAACGCTCGCAGCTTCTGTGTCTTTTGGAATATCATAACGGTCGTCGCCAATGTAGCAAGTAACGTACACGCGGCCCATATCCAGGCCGACAACATCGCTCAAAAACTCGAACATCCACTCGATTTGCTGTTCCTTGAAGTAGTCGCCCATACTCCAGTTGCCGAGCATTTCGAAGAAGGTGGTGTGGCGGTTGTCGCCAATATCTTCGATGTCTTGAGCACGCAAACATGTTTGGCTGTCGGCAATGCGCTTGCCTTGCGGATGCGGCTCGCCCAGCAGATACGGAATCATTGGTTGCATGCCGGAACCAGTGAACAGCGTGGTAGGGTCATCTTGTAAAACTAAAGGTGCACGAGGCACTACCACGTGGCCGCGGTCCTTAAAAAACTGCAGATAGGCGTTTCGAATGTCTTGGGCGTTCATTGCCGACATTATAACAGAGGTAATCGTCGGCAAACATATTGACATTATTGACAATCTGTGATATAATTAAAAGATACAGTCCTTATGGTACTATGTATCCAAGTGAGACTTCGAGGCCTACGTACGCAGCCTCAGAAAATGAGACAATAATGAGCATCGACATTGCTACCACGCCCCCTGAAACCGAGGCGATGGAGCATGTGCCCTTGCCAGTGCCGGAATTAGAAGAGAATTTGTCTCGTTGGCAGCGTACCGGCCTTAAAGCAACTAAGATACTCCTTGCCGCAACGTTTCCGTTCGCCGTTAGCGCCACGGCAATTGAAGCTGGCGCCCCAGAGCACATTGAAATCGCCGGCCAAGATGTCGCAGTCAAACCAGTCATTGGCAAAAATACGACTGACTTCGAGGGGGCCGTCATCCGACCCGAACACAAGCACATCCTAGGCGTCGACATCGGCTTGGAGGTTCATACCGACATCAACAACTTACTACCGCAGGACAAACAAGAACGCACCTACTTAACTCAGTTATGGCAGGACCCCAAACCTGAGGTTGAGCGCATTGAAGGTGCGGCCAAAGATTACATGCTCTTTTGGGGTCTTGGCGGCCTGGCAGCGGGGCTGCTTGTAGAAGGAAGCGTATACGGGGTAATGATACTCCAGCGTCGTCGCCTCGAAGCGCAGCCTAAGGATGTCCGTGAAGTCATTGCCGAGCATAATGCCCCGCTTAAATGGATAGGATCTAGCCTGGCTGCGGCAGCCGTTGTGGGGGTATATGCAAACGGCATACATGCGCTTGGCCACAAAGACCACCACGATGTACAGGCCCAGCCGTCCTTAAGCGGAACACCATTAGAAGGAACCGAAGTTAACGGGCTGGCGGGGCGTCTAGTACCCTTAGCTGTTGCGCTTTTCAGCCCACAGCAAGAGCGGTTTTATGAAAAAGCCACGGCCAATCTTCAAGACGCAATTGCAAAAGTACCTGAACTGACCACGCGAGAAGATGGCAAAGTGTTGTACTTAACTGCCGATGACATTGAGGGTGTCGGCGGCATAGCACAACTGTACGGCACCGCCGCTAAAGCCATGGACGCCGACCATCTTATATACACCGGGGATTGGACATTTGGCGGCAGCTCAATGGAATCATATATACTTGACTACCCTGGCTACTACTCCGATCACCGGCCTATGCTGTCGGCCGCAGGACTGCACGACACCGACACAATTTTGCAGGCCGAAGCCTCACGCGACGACATCACGCTAGCCGACAACCAGACTCACACCTACGACGACCTACGGGTGCTCATGCTCAACGACCCGCGCAAATCGACCATCGGCCGCTTTGGCACCACGGACGTGCTCCGCGATCCGGATATTGATGTTGAGACCTTTATTAAGAATGCCGTTCAGGAAATTTGCGACACCAACCCTATTGTTGCGATGCACGATAATAAGATAGCGAAGAAAATCATCGAAGCTGCCCAGCAGCAGGACTGCGCTCCATCGCTCGTTATCGATGGACGCTCTTTCACGTCGCTTGGCGTGCAAGAATATACAGCAGATGACGGCACGCGTACTGTTGAATACACTAACGGGAGCGCCGGTGGCCATACCAGCACCAATCCAAACCCGGGAGTCATAGAGAGCTCTGCCAGCATGACTCCATTTATTATCGATAAGGATCAAGCAACCGTTACGTTCTTCCCGATTGTAATTAAGCCTGATGCCAGCGTAACGATTGATCGGATTACGACGAACTTAACGCCCAGCGAAGCCGCTAACGGCCGTGACCAATCAGATAATGTCACGGCGTTGTCTAATGGCAAATCAACTCGAGCCGCTCATTAGTCTAGCGCGCTCCGGACAATCCCACCACCAACCACACGCTCTCCGTCGTAAATAACTGCTGATTGGCCGGGCGTAACTGCCCGTACAGCATCTTGTAGTAGTAGCTGTGCAGTGCCGTCGTCGTTCACGGCAAGTCGGCAGCCAACAAGTGGAGCGCGGTACCGCGTGCGGACTTGATAGTCACCGGTTGGTGGCACGCCGTTAATCCAGTGCACGCTGGTGAGGCTCATTTTTTGCCACCACAAGCGCTCGTCGTTCAGATCAGTGGTGACGTATACTTCGTTTTTATCCATGTCTTTGCCCACGACGTAATACGGCAGACCGCCGCCCACATTCAGGCCGTGGCGCTGTCCAATGGTGTAAAACAGGGCACCGTCGTGCTCGCCGATGGTTTTGCCAGTTTCATCAATAATTGCACCGTGAGGCTGCTCGCCCAGCTCGGCCAACAAGAATTCTTTAATGCCCACTTTACCCACAAAACAAATGCCCTGACTGTCTTTTTTGTCGGCCGTGGCCAATCCCAGCTGGCCAGCGATTTTGCGAACTTCTGGTTTTTCCATTTCGCCGATTGGCATGAGCGACTTTCGCAGGGAGTCCTCGGTTACGCGGTATAAGAAGTATGATTGGTCCTTGTTCTCGTCTAGGCCTGCCAGCAGTTGACCATCGCTTATGCGGGCGTAGTGGCCGGTGGCGATCATGTCGGCGCCATCGTCTAACGCGGCGTTCAGGAACAGTTTAAATTTAACCTCCTGATTGCACATAATGTCGGGGTTCGGTGTAATGCCGGCTTTGTAACCCTCAACCATGTAGTCGACAACTTGCGCACGGTACTCCTTTTCGAAGTCGTACATCTTAAAATCGATGCCGAGCTGTACGGCAACACGCTTTGCGTCTTGAAAATCTTCCTTCCATGGGCAGTCGAAGCCTGGGAGGTCCTTGCTCCAGTTCTTCATATACACGCCAGTCACGTCAAAACCGCGCTCTTTAAGAAGCGCCGCGGTGACTGAACTATCGACACCGCCGGACATGCCGACGAACACTTTTTGACTCATCTTAATTCTTATTATATCAGAGGTGAGAGCTATTGACGACGGGCGTTATCAAGTGTCTTTCGGAGCACATACAATTCGTGGCGGCGACCAAGCCAAAAGATGACGGGCAACAAAACGAGTAAGAAAAGAGTCGGCAACCAAAGCACCGTACCACTAGCAGCCGTGGTTGCGGTGCCGTTTTTATCTTTATCGGAGGTGGCGTTGCTTTGCTGTGTGGCCCCATTAGCCACCGATACCAGCTGCAAAAACGCTGCCACGTCATTTTTATCGGTAGCCCGCACGGTTACGGTGTAAACACCAGCGTTAGTGTAGGTATGTTTGGCATCAAAACTACCAGCCACCGACTGGCTTTGCAGCGCAGGCGCCGAACCATCACCCCAATCTACGCTAATGGCGTAAGGACCTGTGCCACCATTTAAGGCCAGCGACCACACCAGCTCATCGCCAGGAAATGCACCCCGGCGCGCATAGGTACTGGTCAAACTTACCCGGCTCGCAAACTGGGCAAACTCGGCATCGGTAAACCGGACGTTTACGCTGTTGGAATCAGGACCGGCCTGGTCAAGTGCATCGTAGACGCGGGCAACAAGCAGGTTACCCCCGCTAAACAAGTCAATCTTTAGCGAATAGCTCCCGCTCACACAAAGAGACGAGCCCACAAAGACATTATTATCGAATAGCTTCACTAGGTTCCCGGTGGCGCATAAGCCAGCTACCGTAACGGGCGTGCTTGTAAATGAGGCGCTGTCGCGCGGAGTGGTTATAGAAGCCGCACGCGTTGGCGGCGCAGTCGAAATCGAGCCCTCCAACCCCACCGAGCCCGATTGTGGGTTTTGGGTGGTATCGACTGCTTGTACTACGCCCGTTGATACGCCTTGGAATACTAGTAATAGAAGGCTAGTCAGGGCCAGTACTTTTTTAATTTTTACTACCACCATGCTAACCATAAGCTTAAGCGAATATCACCGATGGCGCAAGCGCGCCACTAGCGGTTACGGCTGCCGTTGGCGCGAGATACAACCCGGCGGTTGTACCATTTAATGACGCGAGGCAGACCGAAGATCAGGAAAAGGATCAGCGCAATGACTAGCGCAATTATCACGAGTGACAGCACCGGAATGACGTAGAACGTCGTTGAGGCGGTGATGAGCTGGCCCTTGTTACCATACCCGAAGTTACCGGTCATAGTGTATTTGCCAAACCCGCCGACATCCTTCATAGGGACGCTGAATTTGCGAATGCTATCTGGCAGCACGTTACCACGTGGGGTAGTACTGTTAACTTCGTACGTGCCAATCGCCTTGCCGCGCCAGTTCTTTAGGGTAATCTTACCGAATGGCTGCTCCTGAACGTCGCCGCTGTTTTGGAAGCGGACAACGCCGTTAATGGCTTTGCCATCAAAGAAAACGGTACGAGGAGTATCAACCTGATTGGCATCAACAGCTTCACGCGCGTCCATGCTGGCCACGGTAACTTGCTCATGGATATCGCCAGGGACGGTGACCAACACGAGCGAACCGACGCTCGCCGACAAGGTTACATTCTTGTTCGTCGCGTTTTTGTCGGTGTGCGGCGCAAAACGAATAGCGCCGTAGTAGCCGCCGGCTGCGTAGTTTGCCGGAATGGCAATAGGAACGTTCACGTTCTTGCTCTCGCCCGGTTGCAGCGTAACGGTGCCCAGGTTGCCCACTAAGCGCTTTAGGCTGTGCGACGGTGCAAACTTAGTAGAATCAAGCAGGATTTGCGGCTGGCCGCTTTCGTCGCTCCCCGCGGTAAAGTCATTTACCACGACGTCGTATGAAGAAACCGAGGAGGTTACATTCGTAACCGTGACTTGTAGCGCCTGAGTGCTGCCGGCATTAATTGTTACGTCCGAGCGAACTGGCGACACCTTGAGACCATTATCGCTCGCAGAGCCGTTGTTTGCATTAGGCTGTGCGGTCGCAGCAAAAACCGTACCGCCGGATAGAACTACAAAGGCCGCCAAAAGACTGGTTAGACTGGCCACTTTTCTCCGTAACATCTTTGATTTCCCCATAGTTATATTTGAGCTAATAGTACCAAACCGCTAGCGGTTTGCCAAGGTGTGCCACCACTAGAAGCTTCCGAGCGCAATATAGCTCATGGTGCTTACATACACGCCCGGCGCCTGGTCGTGGCTGACGTTTACCATATAGGTTGTCGTGTACTTTCGAGCCTCGTCCGGTGCATTAGACGCAGCCACTACATCGCCTGGGTTAAAACGAAAGAAGTTAGGTTGATTATAGCTGCCAACCGGTTGGCCACTTCCACTCCCCACTACGTCCTGCCCGCCCTGCGGCGCGCTATTAGCTCTTAGGTTAAGTCCAAACTGGCTAACTCCGGGTCGCGATATGTCAGCCCCTGCCAACGCTTGTATAACATTATTACCAGAGGTCAATGTGTGCCCGTTCACACGAATAGTGTAACCACCTACGGCATTAGTAGCGGCGAGCATTTGCGTGGTACCTTGGCTCGCCTGGCGAGGACTAAACTCCCCAAAATTAATGTAATTACCTGCTACCGCATTGCAGTTGAAGCCCTGCACCGTCACGCCAACACAGAACAGCAAAAAGGGTGGAACGGTGGCATTAATATCGACACCGCTGTTAATTGCGAAGGCGATGCCGCCGTAGCCGTTGGCGGTACCGCTTAAGTCATTACCGGCAAAGGTTTGCAGACGCACGTAATAGGAACCCTCGCCTAAAGGATTAACAATGCCACTAAATTCGTAGTTGTTTGGCTGCGCATTTGATGGCGCCGCTGGCCGCTCCAGCACGATCTGGTTGGCCGTAGACAAGTTAGAGACCGTAAAGCCTGTATCGCCTGATTGATTCATGAGCCCGGCCGCAGAAGCATCAAAGCCGGCCGGTGGCGTGCAGGGCGTCCCCGGGAACGGATCGTTGGCGCAAATTTGCAGTTGTATTAACTGAATTTGGTCAGTGGTAGTCGGAGTAAACCGAAAGCTATAGTGCGCGGTCGCCCCAACCCGGCTATCACTCAAAGTCAGTGAGCGATCTGCCAGGCGTTCACCGGAGACCGCTAAAAGCCGCACGGTGCCAACTGCACACACAAGAAGGACCGCGCCCAGTAGCAGAAACCGTTTAGTGGTTAGTATGGTTTTTGCCGCCCGCCCCATTCATAGCCATCCTAGAAGGTGCCGGTTGCGATCATTGCCAGGTTAGTTGAGTAGATACCAGCCGGAGTGGTGTTACCAGCTGTCGCTGCAAAGTCGTACTGGTTTAACTGGTTGTTTACGGGGCCGGTCGCAGCTGCAACAACGTCGCCATACGTAGAAGTAACGTTGTCGCCGACAGTAGAGGTGTCCATACCATAGGTGTTAGGGTCAGCTGAGCCGCCCCGGTCAATGTAGTTACCGTCACAGAGTAGAGCTCCGGTACCACCAGAACCGTCATGACAATACATACCGAAGGCGGCGGTGCCTGCGGCCATAATTGACCAGGTGCTTGCGCCACTACCAATTGCCGGGATGCCACAACTGGTGCCACCATCCATGCTCAGACCGCCACACGCAAGGGCGCTGCGCATACGAATGGTCAACCCGCTGAGGGCATTCGTAGAAGCAATTGTGAAAACAGGCTGCTGGTCGATTAGGTCGGGGCCTAACGTATTATTTGTGCCGTGGCCCAAAGTAATAGCCGGAGTGGCAGTTGCACCACAGTTAGGGGGCGAAGCGCCAAAGTATAAGCCCGATACGCAGAACGTCAGCGTTTCCTGCACCTTGGCGGTCACCTGTACAAGGTCATTTGTGCTGAGGGCAAAGCCACCAAAGTCCTGGTAGGTGCCGGGGTCATCGTGATCGTATGTACTAATACCAACAGTGCTACTCGTGTAGGTCAGCAAGCGGGCATAAAAGGTGCCTTTGGTGCTCGGGTTCGTCACGCCGCTGATCGCAAAGGTGTATGCCGTACCGCTTGTGAGCGCTTTACCCGTTGAATTTGTTAATACAAGTGTCTGTCCGCTATTTATCGACGTAGCCGTCCATCCAGTACCGATACCAGGCGTCGTACTAGCGCCGACGATGTAGTTAGTTGTGTCGATAGTTGGCGTGGTTCCCACTGTAAAGGATGTTGGGGCGCTACAAGAGCTGTCACCAATAATTGGCGTGCTGCTGCCGTCACAGAAGTCCAGCACAATGCCCTTCATGGTATAGGCAGTCGCAGCCTGGAACGTAACCCGATACGTCACGTTAGTACCGCTCCCGACGCCGTTTGTGATGGTCCCGCCGCTCACGCTGCTATCGCTCATGGTAATTGCGCGTTCCTGCACTTGTCCACCCGCAGCGGCCGCAAATACGCCCATCGGGACAGATGCGATCAAACCAAATGCAGCCAAGAACAGCAGTCTCCGACGCGCAGTTTTGATACTTTCCACGATCTGTTTTTGCATATTTGTATGTATTGGTTTTAGAAATCTAACAAAATACTAACATGCTTATGCTCTTAACGCAATTACTGCAATCTAGAATGTGCCGGTGGCAATTGCGGTAATGTTGGCAGTATAAATACCAGATGGGGTAACGTTACTGGCCGTAGCACCAAATGTCCACGTATTGTTGGTGCTGTTGATAGGCGCACCGCCGGTTGTAAACGCCTGACTCCCGTAGGTAGTGGAGACGTTCGCACCTGAAGTGGTCGTGTCTAAGCCGAATTGATTGCTACCAACCACGCCGTTATAAGGTGCAGAAATTGTTGTCCCCGACGCCGAACCTATAGCCAAACCGAAGCCTGCCGTGCCTGGAGACATTGCGCCTGGAGTAGTAGCAGCACCGCTGGCTGCAGCGGGAATCGGACAAGTTGTGCCCCCGTCGCGGCTCAAACCTCCACAGCTGTTAGCGTTACGGATGCGAACTACGGCGCCAGACGAAGCGTTCGTAGCAATCTGAGAGTAAACATTACCCGTACTAACGTTAGTGCTAGTCAAAGCGGCTGGGCTACCTTCACCAATTGTCAGTGCCGGCGCAGTTGTGCCACCGCAGTTTGCCGACGGTGCAACACCAGAGAGACAGAATGAAATGTTTTCCTGAACACGAGCAGTAATCGTAATTGCGGCAGTCGTACTTAGCGCAACACCACCGTAGTCAATATAGCCTGAAGGGGCAGACGTAGAGTGCGCCTGAGCAGCAGCGGCCGTAGCATACGTGTAGATACGGGCGTAAAAAGTTCCAGTAGAAGTAGGGTTGGTGATACCGTTTGTTGAATTCCCCAACTCAAAGCTGACTGTGGAAGTTAGCGGCGCTGCCGTCGCTCGAGTCAATATCAAGCGCTGTGTACTGGTTCCGGCTGCATCAGATGTATAAACCGCAAATGCACCGGCACCCATACCGCTCGCATTATATATGGCGGTAGTTGACTTAAGCGTGTCCATGCTCGTGGGCTTGGTGCAGACATCGCCTGCAATTGGGCTCTCGGAACAGAAGTCAATGACTATGCCGCCGATGTTTGAGCTCGTGTTAGTGGTGGTGAACGAAACTTTGTATGTAACTTTGGTACCGCTACCGGGGCCAGACGGAATCGAGGCATTGCCAGACGGTGCTGAATCGCTCATCTGAATGGAGCGGCTTTGCAGCTGGACGGCGCTCGCGTTCGTTAACGGTAATAAAGCAGAGAGCACTGGAAACCCAAGCAGCACAGCCATAAGGGCATAGAACCGCCGGGTTAAGGTTACTTTAATGGTCATTTCTGTGTTATTTTTTTTCATTTTTGCACCTGATTAATACCTCTAACAGATGTAACTGACCTTAGATTACCATTAGCACAATACTATTGCAAGAGATTCGTAGCCTTTTTAACAACTCCTAGTACGTAGCAGTTGCTACGAGTACGTGATTGAGGGTGTACGTGCCACCAGCCGTTAGGTTCGAGACATTAAAGATATACGAAATTGTGTAGTCCGTCTCGCCGCTACTCGAATCTGAAGTGGCAATGGTGTCATTCTGTACATACTTATACTTATTAGGGGTGTTGTATCCTGGGGCCACCTGTCCATAGCTGAAGGTCGTACCAGGGTTTTGAGCCGGGTTCGCCCCAAAGCTAGCCGGACTCGTATTAGCAACGAGGTTAATTCCAAACTGCTCAGTACCAGGAGCCGGCGATGAAGGTGACGCTAGACCAGCCAGTGTATAGCTACCGTTTGTTGGGCCGGGGGACGTCTGCTTTACCATATACCCACTCGACAGGTACGTCTTCACAGAGAACGTTGCATTTGCCGTCTTGGTAGTCGTACTGGTTAGCACGCCAACATCAACATTCGTGTTATTAACTTTGAATTCCAAAAACGGCGTTCGGTCGGTATTAAAACCGGCTTGCGCCTGGTAGTTAGTGCTACTGGTATTCCCTACTCCGGTTTCACCTGCCGACAGTTTGGCACAGTAGTTCGCCGAACAATCGTGGAGCGAGCCACCAGTGCCGAAAAACACCTCATTAACCGAGAAGTTACTCGAGGAAGACTGTGCAGCCAACGCAGCACCCGTCCAGCCAAAAGTGACAAGCACGGCCAGAGCCAAAATTCGCACCACTTTTTGTTTTATCCTCATGCTTATCTAAGTATTGCAAATCAACTAGTTAAATTCCAGTACCGCTTACGCTTTAGGGGTATTTCTTGTATTATATGAACAAGCGTAAGCAACATAGAGAAATGGATCAAAAGCCCCCGGCTACGCCGGAAGAACCAACCGAGTTTGAGTCGCTGGACAAACCGTCAACCGTCGTCGAGGGTCAGTCTTCGGCTACGCCAAACCCGAACGCCGCCCAAGAAACTGGTGTCATCTCTGCTGAAGCCGATAAGTCCACCGCGCAAACTAACACGCCGCAGCCCCTCGCCAAACGACTTATGGCCCGGTTCTTAAGTCTAAACATTTACCTGTTGCTATTCATTTTTATTATTGTCGTCGCCAGCCTCATCATCTTCCTGACATATAACTACAGCCGTAAGCAATCCCAGAACAAGCAGGCTAACACCACTTCACTGTCACAGGAAACGCTCGACCAACTGGCAAATAGCGATGCAACGGTTGGCACCTCGGACCAGGTATTAAATGTACAAAGTAGCGCAGTGTTTGCTGGCAAGGTACTCGCCCGCAGCGATCTTGAAGTCGCCGGCAGCTTGCAACTTGGCGGAAGCCTTAATTTGCCAAACATCAACGTAACCGACACCGCGAACCTGGGCCAGGTAACCGTCAGCAAAAACCTGGCTGTTACCGGCAACGTCGCCGTGCAAGGCCAGCAGACAATTGCCGGAGCACTGCAAGTAGGTGGCACTGGCCGATTTAACGGATCACTATCGGCGCCTCAAATCTCGACCAATAGTCTTCAGTTAAACGGCGATCTGGTGCTTACCCGGCACATTACCATTGGTGGCGGCACACCGAGCCGCAGCAATGGCACGGCATTGGGTAGCGGCGGAACTGCCAGCGTCAGTGGCAGCGATACGGCAGGATCAGTCAGCATTAATACTGGCAGCGGACCGGGCGCGGGCTGCTTTATTACCATCACGTTTACCTCGCGATTCAGCTCAACGCCGCATGTTATTGTCACCCCCGTTGGCTCAGCGGCCGGCGGTATTGCCTATTACATTAACCGCTCAACCAGTAACTTCAGCATCTGCAGTAGCAGCGCTCCACCAGCTAATGCCAGCTTTGGCTTTGATTACTTTGTAGCGGGCTAAACGTTCAGGAAGACTTTGACCTTATCGGCCTGCACCTGCATAAGGCCGCCGCTGATACGGATGCGCTTTGACCCCGAGGGAGCAGCCACGACTAACTCGCATGGGTTTAGTAACGACAAAAACTTGTGGTGGTGCGGCAGAATGTCGAAGGGTCCCGTAGCATTCTCGGCCGAGACGCTAAACGCCTGGTCGTCAAAATAAACACGGAACGGCGAATAGACCTTGAGGTGCATGACAGGCTTGCCATCAACAGTTGCAGCCTCTGCTTGCGGATCATTATTGCCATCGTTGACAAGCTTGCCAGTACTAGCGTCCTGCCGCACAGCCATTAGACAATAATCTCCTCAATGCCTTTCAGGGTTTGCTCACGGCTCCAGGTCTCACCCTTAATTGCCGATTGCGCTTCCATCACGTGCATTGGCTGGCTAAAGAATTGGATCAAACGCTTGGCCTTGGCATAATCCGAGCGGTCGGTGGCAGACAGTTCGTTTTCGCCAATAATTGCGATAATACCCCGCAGCGATTCGTACTTCTGCAGGAGCGACTGAACACGGATGCTGAGCATGTAATGACGTTCGCCAACGATGTCGGGGTTCAACAGACTTGACGTTGTACGCGTCAGATCAACCGCCGGACGAATACCCTGCTCAGCAACCGTACGACTCAGTACGATTGTGGCATCCATCTGGTGCTGAATCAGCTGCACTGCCGGGTCACTCAGGTCGTCGGCTGGTACATAAATGGTTTGCACCGCGGTAATTGAGCCGTTTTCGGTGGAGCTCAGACGGTCTTGCAGAATCTTAATATCGCTAAAGATGGTTGGCTCGTAACCACCCTCGTTCGGCACTTGTTCCAGAATGGCTGATAGTTCGTTACGGGCTTGCACAAAACGGTACATGTTGTCGGCAAAGAACAGGATGTCCTTGCGCTGCTCATCGCGGAAGTACTCGGCAAGTGTGACAGCAGAGTTGGCAATCAGCGAACGCTGTACGGGATTCTGGTCCATCTGCCCAAAGAACATGCAGGTGTTTTTGAGTAGGTCGTGGTCTTTTAGCGTTTCGTACAGTTCGGCACCTTCGCGAATACGCTCACCGACGCCGGCAAAGAAACTTAAACCACCGGTGCCCTTGGCGATGTTGTAGATCATTTCCATGGTCAGCACCGTCTTACCAACACCGGCACCACCAATAACACCAATCTTGCGGCCCTTTACGAACGGCGTAAAGAAGTCGATAACTTTAATGCCAGTTTCCAAAATTTCGGGCTTAGCGGCGCCAAAGCTCGTAGCGCGTGGGGGCAACTTGAAGATATCGCGGCGTGGCAACGACGGATCGATCGGTTCACCATCGTCAATTGGCTCACCGAGCGCGTTAATAATGCGGCCAATCATGGCCTCGCCAACAGGTATCTCAATGCTCTTACCAGTCGTCTCTACGGCCATACCCTTATGGATATTGCGCTCACCATACACATTCAAACACTCAATGGTATAACGGTTGATCAACGAACGGGTTAGTAAGGGCGTTTTTTGCTCATTTTGCACCACCAGCATTTCGTTAAGCGATGGCATGGCTTGGGCTTCGTCAAACTCGACGTGTAACACCATATCTCTCATTGATCGGACGACGCCGGTACTCATACTTCGTGACTCCTCGCTAACTTCAAACCACCAATAATTTCCTTCAGACGTTGGTCGCCAACAGCCCGACGCACACGGTTATATTCCATGTGCAGTGCACTCGATGTATCAAGTGCCAGCTGCTGGGCTGCCGACATTGCCCGGTAACGGCTGGCGTGCTGAGCCAGCTTTGATTCAAGAATCATCTGGCTGAGCGTAATTTGTAACATCACCCGTTCCAGGTGGGCGACTACCGCAAAACTGCTTGGTTCAAAAATATAGTTAATTTCCGTAATAACGTCATCGCCCTCGTCCACTTGCGTACCGGCAGCCTGTACCACAGCGTGCAAGTCGGACTTTTTAATGTCCTGCACCATAAGCGAGCTATACGATTGGTAGAAAGCAGCGGTCGTCTTGTATTGCTGGATATAATCGATGAGCGGCGACACGTTAATATTCTGGTCAACGGCCGGTAAGCGGAAATACTTGATGTACGACACTCCACGCTGGCTCAGCTGCGCCGCTCCGTGGTGTCCGATAATAATGATGTCCTGCTTGGCCGGGTCGTAATCTTTGAGCATAAATTCAATCAAACGCTGGTCGATGTCCCCACTAAAACCGCCCTCGGCAGTGATACCAATATACAAATCCTTATCAATAATTTTCTGTTCTTTATCACGACCGTAGTTAAAGAGCTGGTTCACCCGCAACTGGCTATACATCTGCCACAGATCGCCAAAGAAATCACGAGATTCAACCACCTGGTCTTTAATCTGCGCGATGCGCATGCTCGACAAACCCTCGAAGGCTCCTGTAAGCGTCAAAATAGTGCGCATCGACTGCTCCTCAGTCGCTATGTCTTGGGCGCGCCTCATTATTTAGCCTCCGCCTTGTGCTTTTTCTTGTCGTGCTTTGGTTCTTCCTCGGCTGCCTGCTCTGCTGCTGGCTCCTGGGGTTCAGCCGGTGCCGGCGCAGGTTGTGGAGCTGGAGCCGCCGCAGTCTGCTCTGCTGCGGCCGGAGAAACAACGCTAATGGACAACTTCTGCCGTAAAGCAGCAAGGGCCTTGTCGTAATCAGTGTCTTCTTTGACGGTTGCCGCAATATCGCGAACTTCAACCTTAAGCTGACGCACATCAACCACAGCATCGTCGGGCGCGGTTAAGATGATGTCGAGCATCAAGACCTGCTCTATTGGATTATAGGTTTCGTCTGGCGTTTGGTTCATAAGTTCGTAGAGGCGCTTACCGAGCAGCAGGTCGTGAGCGGCGCTACCGCCCATCTCGGAACCAAAGTGAGCGAACTCTTCTGCCGTACGGTAGGCCGCAAGTACTTTCATCATTTGAGCAGCCAGTGCTTTTTGGCGCTTATTAAGGCCCAGGCCACCAACACGGGTCACACTGAGACCGGTGCTCACGCCAGGACGCATCGTATCGCGGAAGACTTTCATGTCTAGGATCCACTGCCCATCAGTAATGGACATGATGTTGGTTGGCAAGTAGGCGGTGATGTCACCGGCTGGAGTTAGCACAATCGGCAGTGCCGTTAGAGTCTTGGAATTCTGCTTTAATTTGCCAGCACGCTCAAGCAAGCTGGAGTGACGATAGAACATGTCACCCGGGTAGCTATCACGGCCGGGGCTTGAGCCCGATAGAAGCGAAATTTCTCGATAAGCATGCGCGTGCGAAGTTAAATCGTCATAAATAACGAGCGTGTCGGTATTGGCTTCTTGCCACAAATACTCAGCCATAGAACAAGCGACATATGGTGCGAGGTAGCTCATGACGAGCGACTCAAACATTGTAGACACCACGACGATAGAGTGCTTGATGGCACCAGTTTCGGTCAGCTTTGTAAGCAGGGCGTCGATGTCACTGCGACGCTTAGCGATCATGACGTACACCACGGTGATGTCGGTCTGCTTCTGGTTCAGCAACATCTGCATCGCTAGGGCTGTCTTGCCGGACTTACTGTCGCCAAGTACCGCTAAACGCTGGCCACGCACGAGTGGGAACAATTCATCGAGCACAGTTACACCCGTTGGCAACTGTGTGCTCAGGCCTTCACGCTTAGCAATGCCCGGCGCAGCGTTAAAAACTGGCCAAGCTTTTTCGGCCGCAATTGGACCCTTGCCATCTAGCGGCTCGCCCGTCACCGACACAACCCGCCCAACAAATTCTTTACCAACCTTACATAGCAGCTGCTGGTGCTGTACTACAGCCATCATGCCATTCGTCAGCGGAGTGTTTCCGAGGTGGAGTACCACAACTTCGTGCTCGCCAACGTGGTGTACAAAACCCTTACTGCCGTCCTCAAACATCACTAGAGCATGGATACTAACGGGCTGGAGACCGCTTAGACGGACCATAAAGCTATCGACGGCCACAATCTCACCAACTGGATTGCCGTTGGCCACTAGTTGGTCAAAGTGTCGATTATCGCTCATGCCGCGACTCCTGATCCCACCGCAGACGCTGGCTGTGCGGCAGACTTTTGGCGCAATCGCTCAATCAATACTGATCGTTGCTCGGTAAATTTGTTACGCAGGCTAAAATCATAGACTTTTCCACCGGTACGCAACACAAAGCCGGCAGCGATGGTGGGCTGCAAGCCAACACGAATGAGTAACGACGGATGTACTGAGACTCGGAACCAACTAACTATCTTGTTCATAAAAGCCGCCGAGGGCTCTGTGGCAAAGCTCATGGTTATCGTTGGGGCGGTTTTTAGAGCCTCTTCAAGATCGGCCAAGAGCGCCGCACGCTCACTTGCCTTGGCAAGATCACACTTGTTACTTTCAGCCAGTTCACGAATCAGCTGGCCGGGTTGCACTTCTTTCACATCGGCACCAGCCTTAGCTCTCAGCTCAGCCTGATGCTGCTGCTCATCAAACTGCTCCAGGTTGCGACGAAGGCGCATCACATCAGATGGGCCTACAACGCTGAGCGGCAACAGCAACTCACGCGCCATGTTTAATATCCTCGCTAATTGCCTGCTTGTTCGTCTCGAGCTCACCCATGATGTATTCCAACTGATCGCTCAGGTCGATTTGGTTGCCAATTGCAGCCAGAACATAGTGGTTAATAATGTCAGCCATATCTTCTTCGAAGCGGGTGATCAAGCTAGCCTTTTCGGCCTCTAGCTGGGTGGTCAGCTGAGCGCTTAAGGTCTTACGCTGCTCTTCGATAACAGCGTTCGTTTTCTGGATAGAGTCAACGGCCAGTTGCTTGGCATCCATAATTGATTGCTCGTACTTGGTAAATTCGTCCTGTAGCTTTTTAGTGATCTCGGTTTTCATGTACTCGTTGAGCTGCGAGGTCGTCAAGCGAAGATCTTGCTGCAAGAACATGGCGTTCTCGCCAATGATCTTTTCGAAGTGCAGGCGGCCGCGGTTACGCAGCTCCTCGCGGAATTGATCATCAAAGATATTGTCAGCGCTGTTTTTAGCCTGTTGCTCCAGCTTCTCCTGTGGACTCTTGCCTGGCTGCTTATCGTGACGTAAGAGGGCGACAATCGCTATCACTACACCGACTATAAGCACCAGCCCTGCGGCTGCTAATGCATACATCATTTCTGTTTTCCCACCATTTCGTAATTTCCTAAGATGCTTACGTTTATAACTTCAGTATTAAATATACCGCAACAAGGCAGCCAATGAAAATCAATAACGCCGTAATGATAACTTGTAGCATGTTGTGTATTATCGATTGCTTGGCTAACGGGTTGCGACCAATCGCCGCCATGCTGGTCTGGATCCCGCTAAAGATGAGCACCGCGGCAACACCTAGACCAACGAGTAACAGCGCCATGCTGGCGTAAAGCTGCCCGGTAGTAATCGGCTTACCAGCGATGTTTGTAGCCAAACCCTGTATTAACGATGGCACCCCGCCGGCTCCGTTAAAGTTGGGGTTAGAGCGAATGGAGACATCAACGGCAATAGTACCGATAGCAGCTTTGATTTTCTCGCCATCGTTCAATGTGAGCGACGTGGTCGAGGCCACATTATTCTTACCGTCAAAACTATCCGCCGCCCGTCCAAGCACAGTACCCTGATTGTCGCTGGCCTTCATGGCCACGCCATCAACTGAAGAAATACTGATTAAGTCGCCGGGTTCAATCTTGCCATTTTGGTCGCTGACTAAAACATCGTAGCGCCCAGACGTCACGATGTATGCCTGCTGCGTTGCCGAATCGGAGGATAAGCTGACGGGCGTCGCACTCGGCGCCACCGTTACGCCAAATATTTTCTTTGAGTCATTATATGTAGCCGCCTCAACTGTGGAGTGGTCTTTGTCATCAAGCTGCACCACCATCCCCAACTGGAGCGGCTTGGTCGTTTTGTAGCTTTCAGCCACATTTTGCAGCGAGTCGGCGCGCACCACGCCGCCCGTCCAAGCAAGCGCCACAAATAATAGAGAAATTAGCAGCCTAAAACCGAGTTTGTGTTTCAGCATAGATTATGCTGTTAAGTATAACCGGTTTGGGCTATTACGCAACCAGTTGGGCCAGGGTGGCAACAGTGGTCTTGACCTGCTCTGCAGTTGTGGCACGGCCCATGCTAAAACGTAGGCTCGCTCGGGCTTCATCATCACTCAGTCCAAGAGCTCTCAGCACATGCGAAGGCATCTCGCTACTCGCACTACAAGCAGAACCAGCGGCGGCCATAATGCCGGCTTCATCAAGTTGGATTAGCAGACGTTCGTTGTCGGCACCGGGAATAGTGAGGTGCACATTGTTTGGTAAGCGCAACTTGCGAGAACCGCGTATGATCGCCTGTGGTAATTCTTCACTTACAGCATCAATAAATTGCTTCTGCAGTTCCTGTAGGCGGCGCGCTTCATCGTGCCGGTTCGCCTGAACAAGTTCGAGCGCCGCAGCCAAGCCAACGCAAGCAGCCACGTTTTCGGTACCACTACGCAGACCACGTTCCTGGCCGCCACCAAGCACGAGCGGCGCCAGTGTAATGCCGCCACGGACGTACAGCGTACCACTCTGCTTTGGGCCGTAGATCTTGCCACCGTTAATCGTCATAAGGTCAACGCCGAGACGGGCAACATGCAAGTCCAAATATGCGGCCGCCTGACAGGCATCAGTGTGAAAATACAGAGGTAATTGATTGCCGGTCTGCCGGCGCTGTTCACGCAAAAATTGCAACTTTTTTGCAATTTTACTAATCGGCTGCACGGTGCCAATTTCGTTATTGGCATACATAATACTAACCAGCACCGTCTTATCATCGATTAATTTTTCGAGTTCATTCAGATCAATTAACCCGTCTTCTTTTACTGGTGCTGAGCGGTGATTATACTGCTCCGCTGGCACTAAAACCGCATCATGTTCAATGGCGCTCGTTACAATATTACCTTCTGGAAATTGCTGCATAATGCCGTGGATCGCCAGATTGTCGGATTCGGTGCCGCCGGCAGTAAACACGATTTCGCTGGGGCGGGCGCCGAACATGGCAGCCACACGCGCCCGGGCCGTATCTAAAACCTTATGCGTGTCGCGGGCAGCGCCATAGAGCGCTGAGGGGTTATAAAAATTGTCAGCAAAGTACGGCTGCATAGCAGCAAGCACTCGCTCATCGAGCGGAGTTGCGGCCGCATAGTCAAGATAAATCGGGGCTTTCATTATGCGTGGTGTTGCAGTTGCTGAAGACGCATGCCGAGCTTGTCGCGGTACAGGCACGCAGCCTGGTAAAGATTACGGAGTTCCTCGCCCTTAACGAGCTGATACGAACTCGTGCCTTGCGACTTTAGGATGCCGTTAGGCCGAACATCGTACCGGGTAGTGACCGCCTTGTGGGCGCCTTGATTATCGGTCCACTCTTCGTGCCAGACCCATGTGTACTCGTCTAGGCAGAAGAATTCGCGGCGATGGCCGGCTGGGATTGGCCCAAATAGCTCACCGCCCATTTTAGCTGCTTCACGCATAACGCGGCGGTAGTCGTCAGTCAGACGTTGTTCGTCGCTTCGGGGTAAGATCTTTGGTAAAAGTCTCATAATTAGTTCTTGTTAAATTCTTCGGGCGCAATCTCGCTGGCAGACATGGCCTCCTGGTTGGCCAGCCGAACGAGCTCAGCAATGTTGGCTTGATGACCGGTCGTAACTACGCGCTCAGCTGGCGCTGGCTCCTGCCGCACAGGAGTAGGGGTTGGCGTCTCGACTTGAGGTGCGGACGTTTCGACGAGTGGCTGTCGGGTTTCTGCTGCTGGCCGGACGAGCTCTGGCGCAACCGCTTCGAGGTGGTCAATAGCGCGTGCGGCGGTACCCAAAAGTGACGCCCAATTGGCGCTTTCCCGGCGGCTATTAACTGGTTCGGTATCCCTAGTGATAAAACTCATGACAATCTTTAATTATAATCCTAAATGTCAAATAATGCGCGGGCATTATTCGTCGTTACCTCGGCAAGCTCCGTAAGGGACTCACTTCGAAGGCCTGCCAAAAACTCCGCCACAGTCTTAATCTGTTTTGGCTCGTTAATTTTACCACGAAAAGGCACAGGAGTCAAGAATGGCGCATCTGTTTCAAGGAGTAAATTGGCCGCTGGGATGGCTGTATACACGTTGAGCTGCGATTCTTGCTTTGCAAATGTGGCGATGCCGTTTACACCAATGTACAGCCCTCGCTTCACCGCTTCATCCAAATTGGCTTGCGAGTCAGTAAAGCTGTGCAGCACACCTTTGATTGAACCGGCCGGAAAACTATCGAAGATCGGCCAAAAATCATCAAACGCTTCGCGAACATGAAAGATCACCGGCAACTTGTGCTTAACTGCCAGGTCCAACTGAAATTTGAGGACTGCAATTTGGGCATCGCGCGGCGAATGCTCATAAAAGTAGTCAAGACCACACTCGCCAATCGCCACCACCTTTGGCCTATCGGCTAACGCCGCAAACGCTTCAAGCTTATCAACATGCAACGCCGCCTCGTGCGGGTGTATACCGATGCTCGCCCAGCATTGTTCACGATTCTGTACAAATTCAATGGCTAGCTCGCTGTCACCTTGGTCGCAACCAACGCAAATCAGGCGCGTTACACCCGCGGCAACGGCGTTAGCTACTACTTGGTCGCCGTCTAAATCGGTCTTTGCCCACATGTCACGCGTGGTACGCTCACCGGCCGACTGGCCGACAGACTGAATATGACAATGGGTATCAACAAGTTCCATACTGCTGTTACTTAGCTTCAGTGGCTTCGTGCTTTGGGAATAGCGTCCCTTCAATCGGACGGATAATTCCCTCGACAAATACATTGCGAATCTTGGTGGCGGAGTCGGGCATGAACGGCTCCAGCAAGTCGGCAATTTCTACAAGGGCACTAGCCTGATATGCAAGCACTTCGCGTAGGTGGTCTTCGTCGCCAGACTTGGCAATTTCCCATGGCTTTTCCTCGTCGATATATTGGTTCAGGCCACGAACCTGATCCCAGACTTCGTCGAGCGCGCGGTCAAAATGGAAATCGTCGAGCGCTGCCTCGTACTGCGCAATGTCATGCTCAGCGGGCGGAATGTCGCCAATCAAACCCTTCTGATATTTGATAATCATGGCGGCGGTCCGCTGCACGGCATTACCAAGCTCGTTGGCGAGTTCGTTGTTGTAAGAAGCTTCAAAGGCTGGCCAACTAAAGTCACCATCTTCGTAGCTTGGGATGTGGCGGAGGAAGTAGTAGCGAAAAGCATCAGTGCCATATTTTTCAATGACTTCATTCGGCGAAACGTAGTTGCCGAGCGATTTACTCATCTTTTTGCCATCAATATTAATGAAGCTGTGTACATACAGATTCTTCGGCAAATCTAAGCCAAGGCTCATGAGCATTGCCGGCCAAATAGCGGCGTGGAAACGCAAAATATCTTTACCAATCACCTGCGTATTAGCGGGCCAGTACTTCTTAAAATCGTCGTGTTCTGGGTAGCCCAATACAGTAATGTAGTTCATGAGCGCTTCAAACCACACGTACATGTTCTGCTTGGTGTCACCAGGAACCGGAATGCCCCAGCCGACTTTCTCTTTCGGACGGCTGACGCTGATATCGGATAGTCCCGACTTCAATACATTAAGAATTTCGTTGCGGCGACTTTCGGGAACAATCCTAAACTCGTTTTTCTCGATTTTTTCGATGAGCGGCGTAGCATAGGCGCTCAACTTAAAGAAGTAGTTATCTTCTTCGATTTTCTCAAATGGACGGTTGTGGTTCGGGCATACGCCGTTGTTTGCCTTAACCTCGGTTTCGGTAAAGAAAGCTTCGTCACCAGTACAGTACCAGCCCGTGTACTTACCTTTGTAGATGTCTTTTTCAAGCGCCTTCCAAATGAGTTTGGCGCGTTGCTCGTGACCTTCGTCGGTTGTGCGAATAAATCGCGTATGGCTAATGTTCAGTGTCTTGGCAAGGTCGCTGAATTGGGCGCTCATTTTGTCGGCCAAGGCTTTTGGCTCAAGCTTGAGCTCGGCTGCCTTTTCAGCAATTTTGCCACCGTGTTCGTCGGTGCCAATGCTAAATTGAACGTCGTCGCCGTGCTGGCGCGCGCGGCGGGCGAGTACGTCAGCCATCACAAATTCCATGGCATGGCCAAGATGTGGTTCGCCGTTAATGTAGGGGATGGAGGTGGTGACGTAGTAGTTGCTCATAGGTTCTTATTGTAACAGATACGCCAAGCCGTTACACGACTAGTCTTCGAGGAGTTTGGAGACTTCTTTACGTTCTACGTCATCGAGTTCAGCAAATAGTTCGGTATCGTACTTTTCGGAAACGCTATATATATAGTCGTTCAGTGTACGCGGAATAACGTGGAAGTGTATGTGGTCCACCTTCAGCTGGTTCTGCTTCATAAAAGGACGGTAGTTCTGTCGCACATCGCAGCCATCGCCAAGCTTGCCAATAATCTTCTGCTCGACAAAGAAAATTAGTTCAAAAATATCCTGCAGTTCATCGCTGGTAAGATCCCATGGCTTTTCAACATGGCGCTTAGGTATAACCAAAAAGTGGCCGGGCACCTTACGAGGATTACTCAAAATTACTTGGGCGTGTGCATTTTCTTTAAGGATGCGCTCTTCAGGTTCACAAAACGGACAATTTCCAAACTTTTCTGCCATAGCTTTAGTATAACAGCCTTAGTCCCAACTGAGCTCGCGGGCCGCCGAACTAGCTACCTACGGATTAATCTTTAATCAATGTAGTCTTGGCAGAACCGCTCGAACACGGCGTTCGTCCAGCCGAAGCCAGTTTGACTTGGGTATACACCCTTAACTGGGGGCTTGTCGGGCGAGACGACGTTATACTTTTCCAAAAATACGTGGTGCTCATTAAACCACTGCAAGTTACTCTTCAGCCATTTCATGGCCAGACGCTTAGCGTCTTCATGGTAGCCGTAGCGCTCTAAGCCACGGATGGTAATGTACTGTAACGGCGCCCAGCCGTTCGGGTAGGCCCACTGGGTCGGCATACTGCCAATCACAAATTGGCCAACGGGCAAGGTATCGGTTGTGGCAAGGCCTCCGCGATTTTCAAAACGACGCAGTGATTTGACTAAAGCTGCTGCCTGCTCTTTACTGGCCATACCGGCCCATAAGGGGAAATACGCAGCTAGGCTACTCACGCTGCCACGCTTACCACGTACGAAGTTGTAGTCGTAATACAAACCCCGTAGCTTGTCCCACATGAGTTTATTAACTGTTTGCTTGCGCAGTTCGGCAGCCGCCTCCCACTGTTTTGCCTCTTCCTCGTCGCCGAGCTGGTGAGCGACGAGGGCAAAGTCGGTCTCGTATTTATAGAGCAGGGCATTGAGGTCGACGGGCAAAAAGTTCAGCGCTTTGCGGCCAAAACGCGGCGTCATATCCCACCCGCTTTCAGCCTCAGCCAAATCGTGGAGATAATTCGTGTCATAGTAGCGGCTCAGGCCCTGATGAGCTAATCGCTCGTTCGGTTTTTTAGTGCCCATCCACACCGTGTGATACTCCTGCTTGGCAATGGCGATGGCCTTCTTAAGCCACGCTTCACCCGGCTGATACGCTTCGTTTACCTCTAAGATAAATGAGGTCAAAAACGGTGGCTGCGAGCGGCCCATTAAGTAGGTACGGGAAGCATTTGGGATCACTTTAAATCGCGCAAACAAGGAAAGCAAATCTTCTAGTATTCCCTCCACAAGCTCCTTGTGCTCGGCATCCTGCATGCCCTGCACCATAAAATAGCTATCCCAATAATATAGCTCGTTAAAGTCGAAGGAGTGGTGTTCTTCAAATGCCGGAACCAGGTAAGGTTTGGGCAGCCCAATGAGGCTTTCGTCGTCTACTGGATGGTAACGCTCCAGCTTTTTCCAAAATTCTTTGATATAGTCACGGGCGGCCTGCACATCTTCGGCCGTCAGATCGTTTGCGGCACGCAAAGGCAACGCCTTAGCGACCAGTTGTTTCGCTTTTTGCAGATTTGCCATATAACCAGCCTAGCGGCATGGTAGCAATATGGTCAAGCGACTATTTTGCCGCGCGCTTACGCTTATTGGGGTCAAGCTCGCGCTTACGTAAGCGCAAGTTTTGCGGAGTCACTTCGAGCAGTTCGTCGTTCTCGATAAAGTCCAGACACTGCTCAAGGCTAAAGATAGTCGGCGGCGTCAGCTGCACCACGCCGTCAGAACTGGATGAGCGCATGTTGGTCAGCTGCTTTGCCTTGCAAACGTTAATCTCCATATCTTCTTGACGCGTGTTCAGGCCAATAATCTGGCCAGCGTACACCTTTTCGGCTGGGCCTATAAAGGTCGTGCCGCGAGCTTCGGCATTCTGCAACGCGTACGGTGTAGAAACACCAGCTTCGTAAGAAATCAGTACGCCATTGCGCAGCTGTTGCAGCGCTGGACCTTGCGGCTGGAAGCCGATAACCAGGCTGTTCATCACAATCGTACCTTTAGTGTTGGTCAGCAGAATGTTGCGCATACCGAGCAGGGCACGGGTTGGCATTTCGTAAACAAGCTTGGTGACACCTTTTGGACTCGCAAACTGCTCTTTGAGCGTTGCGCGGCGTTGGCCAAGTTCCATTTGCACAGCGCCAACGTGTTCGGCCGGAACCTCGATAATCACTTCCTCGACTGGTTCTACGGTTTGGCCGTTTTCTTCGCGAGTCACCACTTGTGGGCGGCCAACTTCAAATTCATAGCCTTCACGGCGCATGGTTTCGATCAATACGCCAAGGTGCAATTCACCACGGCCGGCAACGCGAAAACCGATGCCGTCTACGTCAACCTGCAGGCCAACGTTAGTTTCGAGTTCCTTTTGCAGGCGGTCGCCGATTTGGCGGGAGGTGTTAAACTCACCTTCCTGTCCCTTAAACGGACTAGTGTTTGGACCAAGGTAAATGCGCAGGGTTGGCGCTTCAACTTCAATAGTTGGGAGGGCTTCAGGGTTTTCAGCGTCGGCAATGGTTTCACCAATTTGAGCGTCGGCGATGCCAGTCAGCTGCACGATGTCGCCAGCGATACCTTCACTAACTTCAAAGCGACTCACGCCATGGCTCATGAAAACGTTTTCAACACGACCCTTCGTGATGGTACCGTCTTTTTTGCAGAGGGCAACTGGCGTGCCAGCCTTAATGCGGCCACGGGTAATACGGCCAATGCTGTACTTGCCTTTAAAGGTATCGTGCGCCAGTGCGGTCACTAGCATTTGGAATGGCTTATCGACTTCAATTTCGGGGGCAGGGATCTTTTCGATAATGGCGTCAAAGAGGTCAGACAGATCGGCTTCTTCGGTATCAGGCGCTACTGGTGGCGTAGCCCATGCCTTACCGGCTCTACCTATAGCGTAATACACAGGGTAGTGCAGCTGGTCTTCGTGGACAGCGAGTTCCAAAAATAGGTCTGCCAGCTCGTCTTCAACTTCTTTAATACGACTTCCCGGCTTGTCGATTTTGTTAATAACAACGATCGGTTTTAGCTCAGCTTCCAAGGCTTTTTGGAGTACGAATTTGGTCTGTGGCATGGGGCCTTCTTGGGCGTCCACAATCAGCAGACAGCCATCAGCCAAGTTCAGCGTGCGCTCGACTTCGCCACTAAAGTCGGCGTGGCCCGGAGTATCGATAATGTTAATGCGGTAGTCACCGTGCTGTACGGCCGTTACTTTGGCGGTAATAGTAATGCCGCGCTCACGCTCTTGATCACCGCTATCCATGATTAATTCCTGGCTCATTTCAGCCTGGTTGTCACGGAAGGTTTTAGATTGCTTTAACAAACCGTCGACAAGTGTAGTCTTGCCGTGGTCGACGTGCGCGAT
>OUMM01000022.1_pt1 | contig 30574 bp, 29 predicted proteins | sample 1691001 | NCBI WGS metagenome assembly OUMM01 (sample SAMEA3914864, study PRJEB12502) | metagenome | biome: forest; material: soil | place: USA | collected 2012-03-12 | depth 0.3 m
AAGAACAGATGTTGGAGCGCGCGGTCGAGCTGAGCGGTGTCGTAGTCGACAAACGGGAAATCAAACGCATATGTTTCTTGAAGCTGCAACTGGTCGTCAAAGCCATAGGTTAATGTCAACTTTTTGGCGTCGACATCGAAATGGTAATCCGCAAAAATGAATGCGCGGTACTTACTCATAGGGCTTCGACGGCTGCATTGAATTGTTCGCCGCGGTCCTCAAAATTCTTAAATAGGCCGTAGCTGGCAAAGCCGGGCGATAAAACCACAGCATCGCCGCGCTGGGCAAGGGCAGCTGCTTCGCGCACAATGTCGGGCATGGTGCGGGCGTCGCTCACCACAAAGTTATCTAGGTTATGGGCGCGCAGAACTTCGGCCAGGCGCTCCTTTGAGTCCCCAATAATAAGTGCATTACGGATATTTAGACCCTGTGCAGCAATTCCCTCAGCTAGTTCAGTAAGGTCGAGACCGCGGTCGTATCCACCAAGAATCATAACCTTCGGGCCTTCGATGGCTTCCATGGCAGCTAGGCAGGCGCCCGGCCCAGTAGCGAACGAATCATTAAAGTAGCGAATACCGTTCACTTCTTTGCGGAATTCAATACGGAAGGGGAGGCCGCTAAAGCTCGTGAGAGCCGACTTAATGGCCGAAGCATCTTGCGTGACTTGCCAAACAGCCGTAGTCGCAGCGCAAGCGTTTTGCCAATTGTGCTTACCAATAAGCTTCAGTTCATTAACGTTGCAGATAACCTGACCACCAATCGTGATTTCATCATTTTCTACATATGCTCCTGGCTGTTCCATATACGGAATCTTGGTCCCCAGGCTGACGCCTGCAATGGTGGTGCTGCGGACGTTGGCGCTGTAGTAGACGGCAATATCTTGCTCGAACTGGTTACGAAACAGCTGCTGCTTGGCGGCAATATATTCAGCTTCGTCGGCGTGCCAATCGAGGTGCTCCGGTACAACCATGAGGCAGACGGCAATGTGCGGCGATGTTTGCAGGTCAATGAGTTGGTAGCTGGATAGCTCAAGTACAACATAGTCATCAGGCTGGATGTCATTCTTCAAAAGATCTAGAGCAGGAACGCCAATGTTGCCACCCAGGTGTACGGTTTTGCCTGCAGCCTTCAGCATGGCGGTTATGAGTGAGGATGTCGTACCCTTGCCCTTTGTGCCGGTGACACCAATGATATTACGCGTCGGGCATGCCCGCATGAATTCATTCGTAGAAGAGGTTATCTTATCTGCGATGCCGGGCGAGTTTGCCTGAATAATGATGTCGGGACGCACGTAGGGGGAGCGAACGATAAAATCGAACCCTTCCAAATTCTGCAGGTAACCTTCGCCCAGATGGGAAGCAACGCCTTCGGGCACCACTAGTTCGGGGTTTTGGTCACAAATGGTAATGTCGTTGCCGTCGCGCCAGTAGTCATAGGCCGCTTGGCCTTCTTTGCCGAAGCCAATAATTGCGATATTCATAGGTTTAAGTATGCCATCTAACGGAAGAGCCACAAAATATAGGGTTTGTCCAAAAAGAAGAGTCCTCTGCCGGGCTTCGCTTCTGTTTTAATGAGGTGCGTGTGCTGGTGCGGCACCGAGCGGCTGCTGCTGTTGGGTGAGCGGGCATAAATTTCGTAATCGCGCGATTCATAATCGGCAATAATATCCATAATGTCAGCTCGTTCTTCTTTTGAAAGGTCGCCAAGCGTTTGCGCGTGTTTTTTCGGAATGACCATACGGTGATCAACGACTTTGCGCAGCTCCCAGTGATCATAAAATGTGCGGTTAGGAATAACGTAGGCGTGCTCAGTTTCTTGAAAGATCTGATTCGAGTATTTCCTGGGGAGGCAAAACTGGCATTCGTCAGTATGAGGGAAGCCGAAATATTTCTTACGGGTGCGGCGGTATTGATAATACATAACCGGTATAAAGTATACCGGCCACGGCACAGAAACAGTGTTGTAGTTTTATAAACTAAGCTGAGAGATGTTTTTTGACCAGTTCAGCGACCTGACGAGGCGTCATGTCTGCCTTTAAAATAACCGCTTCTACGCCGAGCTTGCGGACGGCTTCAGGAATTTCTTGCTCGCCCATATTGGTCAAAATAATAACCTTGATTGACTTGCCCCATGGGGTGGCACGTAGCTTGGCGAGCATTTCATCGCCGGTCATTTCCGGCATCATGAGGTCTAGCAGAATGATGTCGGGCTTCATGTGTTCGGCAAGTTCAAGGCCTAGCTTGCCGTTGTCGGCTGTTTCCACCTGGTAGCCTTCGCCCTCAAACTTGAAACGATACATCTGAGAGATGGTTTGGTCGTCTTCAATGATTGCGACTTTTGTCATAGGTATCTCGCATTATAGACCGCTCGCGCTCCACATTAAACCCCTATTGTTTATACGGTAGTGTAGAATGTGCACAGAACTATGGATAACGCACTACTCATAGCAATCTTTGCCGGCCTCGGTGGCATGTTCGGCTGGGGCGCTGCTGACTTCTTTGCCAAGAAGACGATTGATGCAGCAGGACCCATTAAGAGTCTGGTATGGGCACACGTTTTTGGCACGATCACGCTTATTATTGCAGCACTGGGCCAGCATTTCGTCTTGAAACAGCCCGTCGAATTACCAAATAGCGGCACGGCATTTCTGGGTTTACTCTTTTTTGGCGTACTCCAGATGCTGGTATATTGGTTGGTTTACCGCGGCTTCGAGAAAGGACAGCTTTCAGTACTGAGTCCCATCTTTGCCTCTTACGCCGGTATTGTGGCGTTGGCGTCAGTGACGTTATTCGGTGAGCCGATCACCGCCGCACTTGTGGCTGCCTTATTTATGCTCTTTAGCGGCATTATTTTAGTAAACGTAGACACGTCAGGATTGCGCTCAAAGCAACTCAATGTTGTACCGGGCCTGAAAGAGGTTGGTGCAAGCGCGGTACTGGCTGCTATTTGGACATTGGGGTGGGATCAATTTGTAGAAGGTAAGGACTCACTTAGCTACACATTATTTATGTATGCTTTTATGAGTCTGGCGGCATGGTGTTTGGCTCGACTCATGAAACAAACGGTGCTCGGCGTTCCACGGGGTCTTTGGAAATTCCTGGCACTTTCTGGGCTCGGAGAGGCGGTGGCTTACCTGTCCATTACTTGGGGTTACAGTGCCACCAATTACACTGGTGTCGTTGCTCTGATTAGCGGAGCCTTTACAGTACCGACCGTTATCTTGGCGTACTTGTTTTTGCACGAGCGGATCAGCCGAATACAAGTGACGGCGATCGGCCTCATTATTATTGGTATTTTAGTGGTTTCGTTGGCTGGCTAGTTGCGATCGCGGCCCGGCTTGCTATAATTGCAATTAGTAATCTAAAAAACAAACATGTTAAACGAAACGGTTCAAGATATTAACTTGCTTGATGTGGTGCGTACTATGCATCACGAGACGCCATTTTTTGTAACCAGCACAGCAATTCTCAAAAAGAATTACGAGCTGTTCACCGGCCTGTTTGATAACGCCGAAATCAACTACGCCCTGAAGGCCAACGATGATCCTCGGATACTCACATATTTGAATAGTCTGGGTTCGGGTTTTGAGGCAGCATCCGGCTATGAGGTCCAGAGCCTTATAAACGTCGGTGTGCCGGCGGAACGCATTTTATACGGAACGTCGATCAAGCCGGCAAAGCACATCGCCTTGGCACACGCACTTGGCGTAAAACGATTTGCTGCGGACTCAAAAGAAGAGCTCGATAAAATTGCCGAGAACGCTCCTGGTGCAAAAATATGCATCCGGACTATTGTTGACGATGAAGGGAGTGTCTTTACTATGTCAGAGCGCTTCGGCGCACCTGCCTCAACCGTGTGCGATCTCATGCTCCACGCGCACCGACTAGGCCTGAAGACATATGGCATAAGCTTTTACGTAGGTTCCCAAGCTGCCAACGCAAAAATGTGGGCAAAGGGCATCCGAATCGTGCAGCCAATTTTTTTGCAGCTACAAGAGTACGGCATTCGAGTTGAAGTAATCAATATCGGTGGTGGTTTCCCGGTGCCTTATGACAACCATCAAGATGCTCCCGAGCTGCGCGAAATTGTCGTTGCTGCACATAATGCCTTGCATGAGCTGCCGTACATGCCGCGTATTATCATGGAGCCGGGAAGGGGCATTGTTGCAACTTCAACGGTGATGGTAACCGAAATCATTGCTCGAAACGACCGTAACGGTAAGCCGTGGTTATGCACTGACGCCGGCATTTATAACGCATTATACGAAGCAATGATTCACCAGGGCGCTACGCACTACCCAATCAAGCCGCTTAATCCGCCAACTGAACCCGTTGAGATGGCCAAGTTCAACATTGCTGGCCCAACCGGCGACAGCCTAGACATTGTGGCTCGAGACATTGAGCTTCCGGCATATCTAGGAGTCGGCGATCGTTTAGTTGCTGAGCATGCTGGTGCCTACACCGTGACCATGGCTAGTTCCTTCAATGGCTTCCCGACACCGCCGTTGTATATGATTTGACAAGGTTCCTCAAAAAGCATACGTTTAACATAAGAAAAGTAGCAATATGAAACACATCACCAAATACCAAACAGCGCTTATCGCATACTTCGGTGCCATGGTGATCTTATGGCTTGTTATATCTTTGCTGCATCGGACCGACGGAAATCTCAACTATACCTTCTCGTTCCTCTTTGGACTCATCCCGCTCGTAGGCGGTCTTATTGGTATGGTCAAATCACGCCTATGGGGCGGTCTTAAGAGTACGCTCGGTCGAGCAATTTTCTTTATCTCGTTCGGGCTAGTCTTGTGGGGAGCCGGTGAGACTATTTGGTCATACTACAACTTTGTAAAGCACGTTCCCGCGCCATACCCTTCGTTGGCTGACATTGGATTTGCGCCAAGCATTTTCTTCTGGCTGTTGGGAGCCATTTTTCTAGCTAAAGCTACTGGCGCGTTGCTGGCTCTCCGTCGTAGTCATGTCATGAAGGTGGTCGCTATCCTGGTGCCGCTGGTTATACTGGTGCCGTCTTACTACATTCAGGTAAAGCTGGCTCGAGGTGGCGTGCTCGTTCCCGAGGGAGAGACTACGCTAAAGGTTATTCTCGATATCATCTATCCGTTCGGCGACTTCTTGGCCCTCTGTTTTGCTGCTGTTGTCTACGCTCTGTCATACCAGTATCTCGGCGGTCGTTATCGACGAGCAGTTAGCGCCCTGCTAGGCGGATTGGCTGTTATGTATGTGGCTGATTCAATTTTCTCGTACACCACCACTGAAGGTACCTACTACAACGCCAACTGGGGTGACTTACTGTTAGCAACGGGCTTATTCCTGATTACCTATGGAGTGTTAGCATTCGCAGCAACTCCAACGACCAAGGCGGAACCTAAAGAAGTCAGTCGGGCTTAGTATGGACACGTACGAGCAGATTGCTGTCAAGATTATCCAAGGGCAAGAGACGATTATTGGTCCTGTAGCGGTTGAACAAGCTCAGCAGGTCGATGGCTTAGCTGTTGATTGGAAGGCGCACACAGTCAAAATTACTGAAGACAAAGCTGTAGTTATCGAAGAATTAGTACAAAAATATAAAGAGTTGTTTGGGCATATTTCGGTGGAAGTTTCGCGTCAAGCAGTTGGTTCGCTCATGAGCCAGTTGCCCGCCGAAGGTTTACCCGCTTCGCTCAAATAGAGGGCACTAGTCAATGCCCGCAGCTCGAAAGCCAACAGTCCCTCCTATGAGCGATGATCCCAAGCGACCAGTAATGCCGTTTCAGCGTCGCAAACAGCTTGAGCAGGATATTGCTCACGTTACCGAGGAAATGTATCGGCGCAATAAAGAATTGGCCGAAATTAACCGTACGCTGTCGCTGCTGCGTACCATTGATGCTCTTGTCCTGGAACCACACACCTCGCTCAAAATGGTCTGTGCACACATTACGCAAGCTATAACCCAGGCGGCCGACTACGCTTTTGTAGGACTACTCACTCGATCGTCACGGACGCGTGAAGAACTGACACTTAAGGCATGGAGCGGGCGCAACTGGCTGGGCAACAAAACGCAACCAGAATTACGCCGACCGCTACACCTTAACATCGAACGAGACTGGTTTCTAGAGCCGAGCCGCACTAAGATGGTCGCCCTGCAGGGGGTGAGCGACAAAGAGCTATCAGTGCTCTTCCAATCCTCTGAGGCCGAGATGGCAACACTACGTGCAGCTGTACCGCTGCAATCGGTGTATATGGTTAAGCTCATGGCTCGCCGCCGCCTAGTCGGCTTACTAGTCGTTGGCTTCACCGAGCAAATAACCGAACTTCCTCCCGAGTCCACTAGCCTCATCGATGACCTCAGCGAAAGCATAGGCGTGGCACTCGATAACAAGTTGCTGTTCGAAGAAAATCAACATGTTCTCCGCCAGCTAAAAGAATCTAACGAAAAGCTCAAAGCGCTCGATGAAGCCAAGGATGACTTTGTGAGCATGGCCAGCCATCAACTGCGTACTCCACTGACGGCCATTAAGGGGTATACGAGCATGGTTCTTGAAGGTGACGCGGGCGAAATTAACGATACGCAGCGGAAACTACTCGAACAGTCGTTCACAAGTTCACAGCGCATGGTGTATCTGATTGCCGACCTTCTTAATGTGTCTCGCCTTAAAACTGGTAAGTTCGTTATCGAAGCTGCGCCAACCAATCTGGCGCAGGTGGTATCGCAGGAAATCGGCCAGCTGACTGAAACTGCTGCTAGTCGCAAATTGAAGCTGACATACAAGATGCCCAAGAAGTTCCCCGAGCTTATGATCGACGAGACCAAGACCCGGCAAGTTATCATGAACTTCATCGATAACGCCATTTATTACACGCCAGCCGGTGGCCATATCTCTGTTGAATTGACCGAAACGCCCGCCTCAGTCGAATTTCGTGTTATCGACAACGGTATCGGCGTTCCACGCTCCGAGAAGCCCCATCTGTTTACCAAGTTCTACCGTGCCGTTAATGCCCGCACGGCGCGTCCGGATGGTACTGGTCTCGGACTATTCATGGCCAAAAAGGTGATTATTGCCCAGGGCGGGGCTATTATCTTTGAATCAGAGGAGGGGAAGGGTAGTACCTTTGGCTTCATTTTCCCTAAATCCTCTCTGGCAGTTAAGCAAGCAAAAGCATAAGCAGATATTGACTTTTTAGCAGTTTTGTAGTATAATGCTCTAGTTCTGGTGATTTGGGCGCAAACCCCGAATTAACAGATGTAGCTGGCAGTTTTACCTGCCGCTTAACAATTTGACGTACCCCTGTTACTGCCTACCGGCTTAGCAGGAGAATAACAGCGTGCACATACAGGTGTGTGTGCTGTTATTCTCCTCAGCCAGAGGTGGTGACATCCCCAGAAATCCTTACTTCCCCAAGGAGTTCCAATGCGTTACTTTCAGCTGGTGGCTTCTGCGGTCACGAACGCTGTGCTGCTCACGGGCTTCGCTTTCGCGCTGCTCATGATCAACAAGATGGACCAGATCGTCAGCCGCGACAACGTCGTGGCCCTGATGCTGCTCATCGCTGCGTCCACCGCAATCACCAACTCGCTGCTGCCCAAGCGGAAGAGCTTCCTCTGGAAGCTGAGCCTCCTGGCCGGCGCGGTGGGTGGAACCTTCGTGTTCCTCGAGATGACGAGGTACTCGACCGCACAGCTTGCCCTGATGGGCGGCCTGCTGGTCTTGACCGCAATCGCCGTGATCGTGCCGTTCGACTCCTACATCGTGCTCGTCGAGTGCGTGCGGGAAGTCCTCTACTGGATCGGCCAGTGGTGGCGCACCTCCGTCCCCTCGTATGAGGAGTGCGGCGTGTCGCTGCTTGTGCCTGACGTGTCGCCCGTCTCCTCCGAGCCCGGCTGGAGCGAGGTCCTCGAGGCCTTCGGTGGCGACACTGCCCACGACCCGACCTTCAGTATGAGCTGACGGTTCAGACTTGGCGCATCGTTTCCATGTGACTGGGCTAGTCACTCCTACGGATGGGAGTGGGTGCGTCAAGAGGCGTGTGGCTGTCCGGGTGGGCTGAGCAGGGACGAGCAATCGTTCAAACTCAGCCTTACTCGGCAGTCACACGTCCATTCACCCCCGTTATTACTGTGTCGGATTTCTAACAGAGGTAACACTCTTTATCAATTATACTGCTAGTGACTATTGCAATCTGCAGTAAATGTTGGGCTAATAATTGACATTTTGCTAAGATTGTGATAATATGTAAATAACCATCAGGGAGGTACGTTTGATGCGTTACCAGGTGGTCCTGTATCTTAACAATCTAGAAAGCTAGTTTGTTAAACGCTAAATTAGCAAGCTAGGTAGACATGGGTTTTTAAGCCCGCTCGGCTCGAGCTTTGCGGCTCGCTTGAGCGGTTTAGAGACCTATCCATCAACTACCATATTCTACCTTTTCGTTATGAGGCACAACATTGTGCAGACAACCGGTGTTGTCTTTGCCATGTTGTGTCCCATCCGAGGGTCACCCACAGGCGTTGCCTGTGTACATTGACCTTCGGGTCGAGCGGAAAGGAAACAAGGCGATGAAGCGATTCATCATGGCGCTCGTGGCGCTGGTGCTTCCCATTGGGGCACTCACCGTCATGGCGCCGAGTTCGGCTCAGGCCGACACCGCGTCTAGCACGTCCAAGACGGCACCGGGTCCGACCCAGGCCGCCAACAAGACGTCTACCACGATCAAGGACTGCAGCGAGGCCACTTCCACGGACTCGTGCATCCTGATCCTCGGCCAGTCCAAGCAGGTCGACTCCGTCAAGTGGAGGGGCACCCTCGTCGAGGGATGGTCCATCCACTTCACCAAGGCGGAGAAGCGCCGGCTCATGCGACCGAGCAACTGCATCTGGGCGGACGGCAAGAACTACTACAGCACGATCGACACCAGCCACGGCTGGCACCCCGATACCAACATGCACCTCTGCCGGTCGAGCAAGTCTCCGACCGGATGGGTCAAGGTTGGTGGCGGCCAGTCCGGCATCCCGTGCATGAACGTCGCCAGCCCGAACAGCGTCCCGCCGCTCCCGCACGTGCCGGAGATCAAGGGGCCGATCACGGAGACTCGCTCCTTCGAGGCCTTCTTCGGCCACGAGCGGGCGGCTTCGCGGATCCACCTCAACGTCCACCAGGTGTGTGGGCAGTCGATCATCGACTTCGAGACGTGGGTCAAGGGCTTCGCCAAGGCGCACATGGTGCAGAAGATCGCGCTCAAGGTCAAGGGGCACTTCACCAAGTTCGAGGCCAAGCTCAAGGCGTACCTCGCTTCCCGCGTGAAGAGCAGCTCCAAGGTCCGGCTGATGATCCAGTGCACCTCGCAGCCTTCGACGCCGTCGTACAGCTGTGACAGGCTGCACGTGACGCCGGGGCAGGAAGATCGTTCCGTGACGGTGGACACGTTCAGCACGTCGCAGTCCAACGGCGCGACGTTCAAGAACGCGGTCATCGACTGGGGCGACGGCACTTCGTCGGCACCCACGGCCTCGCCGGTCGGCCTGACGCACTCCTACGGTGCGGACGGCACGTACACCATCAAGGCGACGGCGCACTTCGACGTGAACGGGACCGACGCGACCGCGACGGGCCCCAACTGCCAGCAGGCGGTGACGTTCACGACGAAGCAGCCCGAGAAGCCCACGCTGAGCGCCACGACGATCAACGACGTGGAGCGCAGCTGGGTCGACCAGGCAACCGGCGACACGCACTGGAGCTTCATGCGGAACTTCACGGCGACGTTCAACGTTCCCGGTTCCGACCCTGGCACGCTCATGGTCGACTCGGCGCACGGCAAGTTCGTCGTCGATGACGGCTCCAACCAGCCGTGCAAGGCGAACGGCGTCAGGCAGTTCTCGGTCCAGGGCAACAGTCAGCTCGTGCTGACCTACTGCGCCGGCACCGAGGGTGACCAGGACACCGTGACGGTGACGCTGCGTGACAACACGACGGGGCAGTCCGCCACGCCGGTCACGCAGACCTTCAACACGCCGCCGCCGTCGACGCACCCCTGAGCATCTGCTCATCCCATCGAGTCACTGTTCCTAGTGGACGGTGAAGAAAGGTAGTTGGTGGCGTAGGCGCTAGGTGAGCATACGGGATTTATTCCGCGTGACTTTCCTTCGTCTACACCTTTAACTGGTGCTGCATCTATGGCTCTTCCCCCAAGGAAGAAACCCAAGATGCAGCACCAGTACAACCACGATTAAAAGCCAGTGTCTACCTAGTTTGCATATCAAATTAATTTCTATAAGGAGAAAGATATGAAAGTATCTAAGCTTGTTGCCGGTTTGGCAATTGTTCCTGTGCTCGCCTTTAGTGCTCCTGTACTTGCAGACAGCCCTGGCCAGCTTTTGGGTGGTGATAACGTGTACGTCGTAAAGAACGTAACACAAAACGGTAGCTACGGTTCTAGCGCCGCTGTTAAGGCTTGTGGCGATGTTGTTCAGTTCAGCGTCTTGCTGTCGAACACACAGTTCGGTGTACTACAAGACATTACAGTTAAGGCTAATGTTCCTAGTACTAACGGTACTTCTAACATGACTGCCACCACCTCTGCTGGCGGTACCTCTGGCACCCAAGGCAGCGTAACCGTTAACGGTATGACCAGTGGTCAAACAATGAGTTATGTTAGTGGCTCTACCAAGCTGTACGACACCAATGGTACGTTTGTTCGTAACTTGGCTGACGGCGTTACTGGTAGTGGTGTAAACGTAGGCGACCTGGCCGGCTCAACAAAGGAATTTGTAAACTTCCAGGCTAAGGTTAACTGCGAAAGCACCCCACCAAGCAAAATCAAGGTATGTGAACTTTCTACTAAGAAAGTCATCACTATCAATGAAAGCGACTTTAATAGCGCTAAGCACAGCAAAGACCTGAGCAAGTGTAACGAACAGCCAGCCGAGCTTGTAAAGACCGGCCCTGGCGACATCGCCGCTTTGTTCGCTGTTGTTGCAGTTGCTGGTGCAGTTGCTTACAACTGGGTTCTGCGCCGCCAGAACTAATACGAGCCAAGACTGACCGCTCGTAACTAACCAAAACAAGTCCTCCGTATCCAATACGTGATGCGGAGGGCTTTTTGGTGTCTAAAATCCGGGATAACAGATAAGCATAAGGGCATTGACATTATGTGAAAACGTGGCCAAGGTGGTATTATAAAAGTAACTAAGCGGAGGGACGGCCATGCGAAAACTTTTACTGAGCATGATGGTGGGACTTGCTGTGACAATTGTCGGACTGGTAGCCGGCAGCGGCCGGGCAGTGGCGGCTGGCTGTGACGACTACGCCATTATGTACTGTGGCGCCACCAGCCCCTCGCAACTCGTTAACAAAATGAATAACGACGGCCGCCACAACGACCATACGGCTATTTATTCTGACTTTGGCTTGGCTCCCAGCCAATACGGCAAGTTCGTTTCGAGTGCAAAGCACGGCACACTGCACGAAAACGGCGACATAACTGTCGACGGTGCTGTAGTAGGCCGCTCCACTATGAATGTCGGTCGTGTACACGACAGCAACTTTACACAGTCAGTTATGATTAACGGCAAGCAATATTGGGGCGGACCATTCGGGTCCACCTATCATGCGAACACCGCTGACGTCATGGTCATGTTCGACGATAAAGGGGTTATGCAGTTCGCTGTCATGGGCTCTTGTGGTAATCCGCAGCGCATTACGCCAAGTAAGCCGGTGTATAGCTGTGACAATCTGCAGAAGACTAAAGTCAGTAAGAATACGTATAAGTTCACCACCAAAGCCTCTGCCAGTAATGGTGCTCAGCTAGTCAAAGCTGTATACGACTTTGGCGATGGCAACACAAAAACGGTCACCGATCTATCCCAGCCCGTAGAGCACACTTTCACGAAGGACTCCACCGTATCAGTGAAAGTATTCGTCAAAGTCCCAGGGGGTAACGTTGTTACTACGAGTGGCTCGGACTGCGTGACTCAAATTAAGTTTGAGCAACCACCAGCTCCAAACCCCCAGGCCCAGTGCGTTAGTCTGACTGCGACCCTACTCGATGATTCCACGCGCAACTACAAGTTTGTGGCAACTGCCCAGGTGAGCGGTGGTGCTAAGTTTAAGAATGCTGACTTCGACTTTGGCGACAGCACGATCATGCGCGGCCTCGTGCCAAACAACAACAAGGTAATCGTCCAGCACGCCTATGCGCAAGCGGCTAACTATACGATTACGGCGACATTGCACTTTACGGATACTAACGGCAACGAAGTAACGGCCACCTGCGACACCAGCATATCGCCCACTGCACCACCTCCATCAGAAGAATGCGTACCCACAGGGAAGGGGGACGAGAGCTGTGAGCTGACAAATGCTGGCCCGGGTACGGGTATGATTGTGGCCGGAGTATTTGGCAGCGCTACTACCGTAGCTGGCGTTGGTCATTATCTGATACGCCGTCGCCTACTAGGACTATAGTGCTAAAGCTGTGGATAAGTACTAGCATTATAATGCCAAATATGATATTATTCGGCTAGTTTAAGAGCAATGACTGACCGCTCCTAACAAAAATTGGATACAAAGAAAATCCCCGGTTTGAGAGACTTAGGGGATTTTCTTTTGGCCTCTGTTGTGGTAAAGTATTTCGGTTGGCTTAACAGATTAGTCAGTTGGCCTCATATTGCTGCGCAATATGGCGGCCTCGTTCGGAAGATTAAAACATGCAAGCACGTTTTTAATCGTTCCTCACTCGGCCTCATCGTCTAACGGCTAGGACACCGGGTTTTCATCCCGGCAATCGGAGTTCGATTCTCCGTGAGGTCACCATAGAGAATTACAGACAAGAATTAGCGCCCAGAGCAAATGAGCCTAGGCGCTTTTTGTATCTGTTAGTAAGTTCGATCCTTCTATGCAACAAGCAATTAGTCACGCTCAAGCTTTGGTATTAACACCCGTCCCGATATAATCAATTTTAATGAGCGAACGAGAGGCAATTCAAGACGTAAACATTGAACTCGGTGACGAGATTTCAAAGATGCTCTATGAAGCCTCTAAGCTAACGCATGAGAACCGACCAGGTTTCCTCGTAGAACTACACGAATCATTTTCTGGCTTTCGTGCTATACCAGGTTCGGTACTAAAAGACGCGGATAATCTCTATATCAATCTTGGCTTTGACGGCGTAGGCACAAAGGTAGAAGTCTCTGAGCGGCTCGATGACCATTCGGTGGTGGCGCATGATCTCTTTGCCATGGTTTGCGATGACGCAGTTGTTCGCGGCGCTGAACCTGTTGCGATCGGCTCTATCCTCGATGTAAAGCATCTTGGTGATCCAGACGACCCAGCTTCCATTGACCATGCACGTAATGCCGTACGGCAACTGTCGCAGGGCTACGTAGAAGCTGCCAAGCTTGCAGGTGTCGTAGTCGTAAATGGTGAAGTAGCTGAACTCGGCGACCGTGTCGGTGGCTATGAGGATCATCCGTATAACTTGAACTACAACTGGGGTGCTGCAATCCTTTGGATTGCTCACAAGGACCGCGTGTTAACTGGTCACCAAGTACGTGAGGGCGACACACTTATTGGTTTAGCAGAGCATGGCTTCCGTTCAAACGGCATTACTGATGTACGCAGGGCGATGCTAGAACATTACGGTAAAGAATGGCAGGATGTTGTCGTACCTGAACTTGGCAAAATAAGTTTAGGTAAGCTTGTCCAGCGACCATCTGTTATTTATTCAAAGTTCGTTTCTTCGCTTATGGGTGGCTACGACATTGATGTTGAGCCAAAGGCTACCATTACCGCTGTATCTCACATTACCGGTGGTGGACAGCCAAGCAAGCTTAAGCGTGTTATGGAGCCGTCTGGATTGGGCGTAGAGATTGATAATCCGATTGATCCACCAAAGATTATGCTCGAAGTTCAAAAATTACGCGGTTTTAACGATAAAAAAGCGTACGGTAAGTGGCACATGGGCTCTGGCATGATACTTGCCACACCCGACCCAGAGAAAGTATTGGCCGAAGCAGCCAAACAAGGCATTGACGCACAAGCTATCGGCCGTATCACGGGTGAAGCGGGCATACGCATTAAGAACCGTGGTATCGAGCAACAAGAAGAATGGCTTTCTTTCTAAACTGAGCCAAAAGTACTTTTGTACCTCGTTGAGGTTTAATAAGCTCGTATGCTTCATGCTTAAGCGTAGTGATCAAGATCACGGTCGATGTGTGGCAAAGGGCAATGTCAAACCGCACGTTGGCTGCCACACTGAGATTGGTAACTTAGGATATATATGGCAGCACATCAACTCTTCTCTGCAAAAAGCCCCACCCCTTCAACTGATCGCCGGAGGCGGATCTATAACTTTCTAAGAGGACAATATGTGGGCGTTTTATCTACTGTCACGCCAGACGGCGACCCCCACGGCGCAGTCGTGTACTACATGGTAGGCGATGACTTTACCATTTGGCTACTCACTAAGAAGCGTACCCGTAAGTACGACAATTTGGTGCATCACGACCACGCAATGTTGACAGTATTTGAGCCACGCATGCAAACGACGGTTCAGGTACTAGGTACGGCGGCAGAATATGCGGCCCTCACGGCAGTCAACGCAGTGAGTAACGAGATTTTTATACGGATGATGCTGGATAACGAGAATCAATTACCTCCAATAGTCAAACTGCAAGCCGGCTCCTTCACAACATTTGCCATTAGACCTGTTCAAATCAGAATGGCGGTGTATTCGCAGCCAGACGCGGGCGATTATAGCCAGCTGTTCGAATCGATTGAATCGTTTGAGATGAGCGATAAATAACTAGCTGCCGAGTGCAGCTTCAAGCCGTGTAATGTCCGCCACGACAATCTCGTTCTTGCGGACAGTAACCCACCCTTCGGCCTTAATGGCCTTCATTTCGCGGCTGATTGTTTCGCGCGATAAACCTGATCGTGCAGCTAGGTCTATCTCTGTCATCTTTAGGATATAGCTACCTTCAGGCTGTTTGATTCCGAAGCGTCGACTCTCAATAATTAGTTCATACAGCAGTCGGCTTTTTGCAGTACCTGACATCAAGTGGACTAACCGCCCGTAGAACCCTTCCAACCCCTTGTAGAGCCGGCTCAGTAAGTCGAGTGCAACGTCGGGGTTCTGCTGCAAGAATTTCAGAGCATCTTCTGCGGGTATAACATGCAGCTTAGTATCGGTCTCGGTTTTATAAAAGAAACGGTTTGGCGTTCTGTTAATCGCCCATGACATAGGGAAAAACGAGGGTGGCTGGAAGGTATTAATAATTACCTCGTCGCCTCGATAGGATACATCGTATTTTCGTACCCGACCCTTTATGAGATAGAAAATATGGTCCGGATTTTCATCGGCAAACAGTAAAATTTGGCCTTTTGGATACAGGCGTTTTGGGTACCGGGTAAACTGGTCATGAATCTTTTGCTTTACGTCTACCGACATTAGTAACCCCGGCTAATAGTATGTGCTTTAATGCTGTTCAGTGGAGTGACATATATCACTGTAGTTAAAACACCGCTGGGGAGCGGTGTTTTTGACAAGAGTGTGTGCGAATTAGCGTTTTTGCGCCAAAACCTGCGTCCAAGGCAGCGGCTTACGTGTTACGCGCACCGGTCCGAAGTGCTTACCAACGAAGCGCTTGAGCATAAAGCTTGGCCAGTGGTTCAGGTGGCCGGGAGTGTTACCGAAGTGCTTCAGGTATTTGCCGCGGGCCATGTTCAGACAGCACCACAGCGGTTCGCGAGGCACACCAAGTACTAAGTATCCATCTGGTTTTAGTACGCGAGCGATTTCTTTCAAAGCTTTGTCTGGATAGTCCAGGTGCTCCATAACTTCGAGCAGGAAGATCAAGTCGTACGTGTTGTCAGCGGCCTGGATCTTGTACACGCTTTCTTCGCGGACTTTCACGGAAGGGTTGCGCTTTTGTGCCTTAGGCACGAGGGCAGGGACGTATTCGGATGCTTCGAGCGTTACGGTCTCGGGTAACATCTTTCGGAGGCGTTCCGTAGAAAAGCCTTCACCGGCACCCAGCTCGATGGCTAGCGCACCTTTGCGCGCAGCGATGTCGCTGGCGTCGACCAGTTTGCTGACGGAGGCGAAGTAGCCGTCAAGGAGTTTGCCGCCAATTTTTCCTTGTCCCTCTTCTGTATATTTATGGGCAAAATCTTCTTTTTCTGGCGTGGCGCGCAAGTTTAGCTGGTCGCTCATGTGAGGGCTCCTTTTATCAAATTTATGAGTCACATTATACGGTATTATCGGCCCGTAAAGCTGAATATTGAATACGCGTGCTGAATATGATGTAATGCGGTTGTAATACCAGCAGTACCTACGGAGGTGTTTCTCGGTATTTTCGCACCTCGACAACGAACAAACAGGCGGTGAGTGAACAGGAGTTTTTCATGCCAGGACTCGAAGAAAGGGTCGTTGTACGGTCGACGACCACACGTCAGTCGCAAGCAGGATCAGTGGCTGCCGTTCTGGTGGCCTTCGTCGCCGGTGCTGTGGCCGCGTTGCTCTTCGTGAGCACCCCAGTTTCGGCCACCACGCACACCGACGACGGCAACCAGCCGACGGTCATCACCATCACGCCGCAGCCGCAGAACAACGGCGGCAGCGTCACGCGCTACCAGGAGCCGCGCCCTGTGTGCGCCACGGGTAATCCCTATGTGGATGCCGACGTGGAGCAGCCCGCACGGTGCTGAGCTGGTGCCGCAAGCCCCCCCATCCCCTACGAAGCGAACGGCTTCGAGCACAGCAGGGCGATGGCCATCCATCCTGTTTTGTTCGTTGTCGTTTCGCTTCCCGGTATATTGAATAAATTGACAAATATGGTATAATGTAGCCAACTTCGGGATTTACCCCTGAAGCACCTTGACAAGCAGGCAGTGCGTACAAACCGAGACCCGAGTGCTTATTGAGCCTTCAGGTCTCGGCCTTTGTATTGCAGCAACAAGAAAGACTTTTGCATCTCCGCCCCCCAGCAGAAGGAGTACAACCATGTCTGACACGCAGTCGTCCAACAAGCTCACCGGCCTGTCGTGGACGGTCGGCATCATCTTCGCGGTGGTCATCGCCATCGTGGTTTTCGACCCAGGCAAGGTCATCTGGCGTGATGACTCGGGCGCATCCAACACCAAGACGGTCTGGGTGTGCACCAACAAGCAGATCCCGCTCAACCCGACCGACTGGAGCATCGCCGGCCCCGGCTACCCGCCGCCGCTCGGCAAGTACGAGGTGACCTACTTCAAGGCCGATCCCACCCTGGTCGACACGATCACCCTGATCGACCCGCAGGACACCACCGGCTGCCCCCAGCAGTAAACCCAAGCTCCGCGGGGCGGGCGAACTGACAAGCGGCAGGGATGCAGGAAAGTCGGCCGGTTCATCCGCGCTAATTTTCTTGTTATATCTGTCTGCTTGTCATGTTCGTCCCTGTATTTTGCACAAGCGTTCATATCGCTTGTGTTTTTGTTTTATACTAACAACGATGAGCAAGTTATTTGCCGACAAACACCGTTTGCACGATCCTGTGTGGCACGTGCAGGTTGCCGTACTGATGGCAATCGTATTGCAGCTGGCGCTGCCAGATGTATTTTCAATTGGCCGCTACATTTTGCCGGTGATTGAACTGGCGCTGTTGCTGGCATTGCCGCTCACCACTCCAAAGGCCAAGATATTTAAATCTCCAACCCGGCGCCTGAATGTCCTGTTGCTTATTGTGCTGACCAGTGTGGCCAACGCGTACTCACTCGGAGTAATTCTTAATCGGCTACTTACCGACGAAACCTTATCAGATGGGCGGTCGCTCATTTTAGCGGCAATTAATATCTTTATGACAAATATCATCATCTTTGCGTTGTGGTACTGGGAAATGGACGGCGGCGGACCCGGTGAACGCCAGGCAATTGCTAAGTACGAACAAGACTTCCTGTTCCCGCAGCACAAGAGCGAGGACTATCGTCACCCCGATTGGAAGCCAACCTTCGTGGACTATTTATACACGGCCGCAACCAACGCCATGAACTTCGCGCCGGCCGACGGCACACCGATTACGCGCCGGGCAAAACTACTGATGCTAACTCAATCTTCAATCTCGTTGGTAACGGTGGCCTTGGTTGCCGCCCGCGCCGTTGGCATTTTGAACTGATACCGGTTATACTGGGGTGTAACACGCTAATGCTTATCTAAGAGTGGGCCAAAGAAAAATATGAAATTAACACAAGGACTGCCGAACGTCCCATTGGAGGCGTTCAAACGAACAAAAATCATCGCGACCGTTGGGCCAGCTACCGACAGTTACGAAGCCATACGTGATCTTATTAAAGAGGGCGCCAACGGCTTGCGCCTCAACTTTAGCCATGGTGACCACCAAGAGCACGGCCGGCGCATTGCCTGGATCCGTAAGGCTAGTGAAGAACTCGGCAAGCCCGTGGCCATTATCCAAGACTTACAGGGCCCTAAGATTCGGTTGGGCGATTTTGAGGGTGTAGTCGAGGTGCAAGTTGGCCAGCACTTAAAGTTTGCCTATAACGCGAACTACGCGGAAACCGGCTGCTTGCCAACCCAGTACGACTTAAGTAAGAAAGTGAAGCGCGGTGAGCGTTTGTATTTGTTTGATGGCAAAGTCCGCACTGTTGTCACACGCGTTGCTGAAGGCATTGTGTATGCCGAAGCCGAAAACGATGGCATGCTCATTAAGCGCAAAGGCATCAACCTGCCCGACACTGACTTTGCTGGCGACGTGATTACCGCCAAGGATAAAGCCGACTTGCTGTTCGGCTCGACGCAGGATATTGATTATGTAGCTCAGAGCTTTGTGCAGTCGGCAGACGATGTACGTGATATGCGCCGCCTCATGAAGAACCTCAATATGAACGCTAAAATCATCGTGAAACTTGAAACTAAAGCCGCAGTCGATGATATGGAGGCCATTGTTCGTGAGACCGATGCGCTCATGGTCGCCCGCGGCGACCTAGCCGTCGAAATGGAAGCCGAAGCCGTCCCGATTGTGCAGCGCCAACTAATTGGCTTGTGTCAACGCCACGCCAAACCGGTCGTGGTGGCGACGCAGATGCTGTTTAGCATGACGCTTTCACCGTCACCAACCCGGGCCGAGATTTCTGATGTGGCAACAGCTGTCATTTTAGGCACCGATGCCGTGATGCTCAGCGACGAAACGGCAAACGGCCAATATCCGCTGGAAGCCGTGGCCACCATGAAACGCGTTATTCAGTACACCCAATCGCACAATCCAGTGACAGTTGGTTATCCAGAATTCGATGACCACAGCCGTCAGGCGGCAATTAGCCGAGCGATATTGAGCCTGGCCGATACCATACAGGCCAAGGCGATCGTTGCCGAAACCAAGTCTGGTGCCACTGCCTTCCAAATAAGTAGCTACCGGCCGATTATTCCGTTAATCGCCGTCACTTCTGATGTCCGTACCGCCCAACAACTGGCGATTGTATACGGCACCAAGAGCTACATCCGCCCAGTCGATACACATGCTGCTACCAAACTGACTGATTGGTTGCGCAAGAACAAAGTACTCCACAGTGGCGATGTGGTAGTAACCGCTTCGGGCAAGCACCCGGGCATTGTTGGCACTACCGACACCATCAAGGTTCGCGTGCTCGAATAGTGTATAGTTAACAGTAATAACAGCAGGGGTGGGATGTTTACTAAGCAGACAATTCGAGACATCAGCGTAAAAGGCAAGCGCGTACTGCTGCGTGCCGACTACAATGTACCGCTCAAAGACGGTAAAATCACCGACGATTACCGGATCAAGCAGTCGTTACCCACAATCGAATACTTACTAGAGCATGGTGCGGCGTTAATCATCTGTTCGCACCTGGGTCGCCCGGCTGGGCCCAGTGACGCAAATTGCAGCCTTAAGCCGGTGGCAGAGCGCCTGAGCGAACTGCTCAAAAAGCCGGTTCAATTTGTGACCGACCCATCGCCTGCTAAGCCGCCCAAGCCAGGTGAAATTCAGCTGCTCGAAAACCTGCGCTTTCACCCGGAAGAAGAAAAGAATGATGACGCGTTTGGCAAGCAACTTGCCAGTCTCGCTGATGTGTTTGTACAGGATGGATTTGGTGTTGTGCACCGTGCCCACGCGAGCACCGATGCGGTTACTAAGTACGTGCCAGCCGTGGCGGGGTTGCTGTTGGAAAAGGAAGTCGACACCATCACCAGCATTATGCAAAAGCCAGAACGGCCGCTGGCAGCGATTATTGGCGGCGCCAAAATTGCCGATAAAATCGACATCCTCAACCGATTCGTTGAACTGGCCGATTTTGTGGCAATCGGCGGCGCTATGGCCAACACATTTTTAATGGCGAGCGGCATCGATGTGGCCGACAGTTTGGTGGAAAAATCAGAACTATCAGTTGCGCGAGACATCTTGAAAAAGGCTGAGGCCGAGGCCAGAGAGCGCGACTTTACGTTTGCTCTGCCGCGCGATGGCGTAGTAGCCAGCAAAATTGATACGTTGGCGCCGACCCGTATTGTTGACTGGGGTGACAACATGACTGCCGAGATCGAACACTACCCTAAGCGCGTACCGGCGAATGCCAGTCAGGTGCACGCCCATGAAAAGATTTTAGACATCGGACCGTTCAGCGGCGCGTTTATTGCTGGTGGTCTGCAGATGGCCAATACTGTTGTATGGAACGGTACAATGGGTGTGACTGAGGTTGAGGGTGTGCAAGGCCCGGTCGGACCATTCGCGCATGGCACCGAGGTAGTTATCGAGGCCATGCTCGGCCAATTCGGCAACCGACCATTTAGTTTAGTGGGCGGCGGTGACACCGTTGGCTACATTCAAGAACGCGGCTTAACCGAAGCCTTCGACCACGTGTCGACCGGCGGTGGTGCAAGCCTGGAATTAATGGCGGGTCGCACGCTCCCTGGCGTAGCGGCGCTCCGTGATAAAGTATAAGCAGTATGAAAAAGCGTACATTAGTCGTCGGCAACTGGAAAATGCACCTCAATGTGCAGGAAGCGAGCTTGCTGGTGAATCGCTTGCACCAGCACATTCCTACGCATCGCGATGTTGAAGTTGTAGTGGCGCCCACGCTCCTGACACTGCAGCCCGTTAGCCTCGAGATTGACCGCCGCAAATTCCGCTTAAGTGCCCAAGACGCGTTTGCGGTTGATGAAGGGCCACAAACGGGGGAAGTCTCATTTGCCATGCTGAAAGAACTTGTCCATTACAGCATTATCGGCCACTCGGCTCGGCGTATTTACTTTGGTGAAACGCTCGAGCAGATCCGCGATAAGGTGCAGGCCTGCGTCCGCAATGAAATCACGCCAATTCTATGTATCGGCGAAACCAAGCAGGAGCGTGCCGCTGGTGAGACCAAACGAGTACTGCATGACCAGCTGACGACTGCAATTGCACACTTGACCTCTGAAGAAATCGAGACCATGGTTATTGCCTACGAACCAGTGTGGGCCATTAGCACCTTTGGGGGTGAAAAATCTAAGCCGCACGACATGCAGCTAGCGCTGGCCTACATCCGGGAACAAATCGAAAGTTTGTACGGCGCCAGGGCCGCAGCTGCAGTACGAATTTTGTACGGCGGAAGCGTTGACGGCCACGATGCTGCCACCTACTTATCACTTGATGACTGCGACGGCGTGTTGGTCGGTGCGGCGAGCCTCAACTATAAGCAATTCAGTGAGATTGCCAATCAGGCACACATCTTAAACCTAAAGCGAAAAAATGGCTAATAAAAAACAACCCCCGCGGACGGTATTCGACGTTGCCAAACCAGGCAAGGACGGGCTGCCAACCAGTGCCACGACCCGGCCGGTCATTGTTACGAATCGTCCGGTTATTAAAGACCCGATGGTAAACGATCCCCAACCATCACCGCAGCCTAGCTCAAGCAAGAAGATCACCATTACACCGCTGCATGACGACGTTGAACCAGAGAAGCCTCAGGCGGCACCCAAACCGGAGCCTCAAACCGACTCAACAGTCGCAGTAAACGACAAGCCGGTGACTGTTACTCCTGAAACCACGATTGCCGATGTAGCTCCACCCGAGAGTCTCGATCCCGCTGGAGTTCCGACGACGGGTGAAGAACGCGACGCCGAAAGCGAGCTGGCCCACAAGCGAGCCGCCCGCCTGCAAAAAATGATCGATGAAGAAGAGTACTTTTTACCAATCAAAACTGTCGAAGAGCGCCGTAGCCGCAAGGTGGCCATCTTTGGCATTTTGCTGATTATTATCTTGGCAGCCGCGTGGTACGACGTAGCCTTGGATGCCGGCTTACTACCCAATACGTACAATTTGCCGCACACTTCATTCTTCACGGTTCAGTAAATACAACAGACATGCGTGGCTCAAACCGGTAAAATATATACATAATGACGAACGATATTGTTGACCCTTGGACCGCCGAGGAGCGGACCACCGCGACTACGGCAACGTTGCTTGAGGATTTGAATCCCGAGCAGCGCCGCGCCGTCGAAACCACCGAAGGCCCGCTGCTGATTCAGGCCGGGGCAGGGAGCGGTAAAACCAAAACTCTCACGCACCGCATTGCCTATCTTATTGCCACGCACCGCGCCACCCCGTTCAACATTTTAGCCGTCACCTTTACTAACAAAGCCGCTAAAGAAATGCGCGAGCGTGTGGCTAAATTGTTAGGACAAAGCGCCGATAACCGCAGTTTTATGCCGTACATGGGGACATTTCATGGTATTTGCGTTAGGCTGCTTCGGCAAGACGGTGAGCATGCCGGTATTTCTCGTTCCTTCGTGATTTTCGACGAATCTGATCGGCAAGCCGCTATTAAGCAAGCATCCAAGCAAATCATGCTCGACGAAAAAGCTTTTCCAGCGCGTGTTTTGGGCGGTCTCATTAGCAGTGCAAAGAACGAGCTGATTGATCCGGCTGAGTACGCGAGCACGGCTCAGAGCCCAGCCCAGCGGGCGGCCGCTCAGGTGTTTCCGCTATATGAAAAGGCTCTTAAAGATGCCTCAGCGCTTGATTTCGATGACTTAATTAACCGAACGGTTAAATTACTTAAGGATAACCCAGAACTCCGTGCAAAATGGCAGCAGCAGTTCAAATACATCATGATTGACGAGTACCAAGACACCAACGCGGCCCAGTACGCCTTGGTTAAGCTGCTGACTGGCGACTCCAAAAACATTGCCGTGGTCGGCGACGATTGGCAGTCGATTTATTCATGGCGCGGGGCTGATTTCCGCAACATTTTGCGCTTCGAGTCGGACTACAAAGACTGTACCGTCATTAAGCTCGAGCAAAACTACCGTTCCACCAAGCACATTCTCGATGCCGCCCATGCAGTAATCACTAAAAACGAGCAACGCTCCGACAAGCAATTGTGGACGGCACTTGGCGAAGGTCTGCCGGTACAAATGTTGCAAGTTAATAACGAGCGAGCCGAAGGCGAAGCGATTGTTCGCCGCATCCGCAACTCGGTTGATTCTGGTCAGCACAAATATGGCAGCTACGCCGTGCTGTACCGAACCAACGCCCAGTCGCGCAGTATCGAAGAAGCTTTTGTGCACTACGGCATTCCGTACCGTGTAGTCGGCGGCGTACGCTTTTACGACCGAAAAGAAATTAAAGATGTCATTGCCTACCTACGCCTGATTTTCCAGCCCGAAGACCGGGTGAGTTTTGAGCGTATTGTGAATGTGCCGGCCCGCGGCGTTGGCGCAAAAAGCCTACAGAACTTCTTTAATTGGCGCGAGCAAAACGGCTACACGCTATTAGAAGCACTAACGCATTCCGCGAACTGTGCTGACATTACGCCCAAAGCCCGTAAGGCATTAAGTGAACTCGGCGACATCATTGCCGCTTTACGCATTGTGGCGGACGAAGCCTCAGTGAGTGGCCTGATTGACTCGTTACTGCGCCGCATCGAATATCTGAAATATTTAGATGATGGCACCCCGCAAGGCGAAGCTCGCCAAGAGAACGTCCGCGAACTTTTAAGCGTGGCACAAGAATATCAAGACGCTGGCCTGGATGGTTTCTTGGAAGAGGTTAGCCTAGTTAGCGACCTCGACAGTGCCGACTTTAACGGCGACGCCGTCACGTTAATGACGCTCCACGCGGCGAAGGGCCTAGAATTTCCGGTAGTCTTCATGACCGGCCTAGAGGAAACCATCTTCCCGCACTCCCGCGCCCTCTACGACCAATCCGAAATGGAAGAGGAGCGTCGCCTATGCTACGTAGGTATGACCCGCGCACGCCAAGAACTGTACATGGTCTATGCCAACTCGCGCTTGCTGTATGGTGGTGTGCAACACAACCCACCGTCTCGCTTTTTGTCAGAAATTGATGGCGAGTTCCAGGCGACCGCTACCGATAGTCACTACGGTTACGACAACGAGCCAACCTACAGTTTTGAAGACGTGCAGACACACCCTGATGAGCCACGCTACGTTCCCGAATTACACGAGGGTGACGCCGTGAAGCACCAACTGTTTGGTGTGGGCACCGTAGTGGACATGGATGGCGATACGGCAACGATCTATTTTAAGGGTAAGGGCACGCGTAAGTTGAATATCGCTTTCGCACCGCTCCAAAAGCTGTAAATTGGTTTCTGTTTCAAACCGCTTACGTGTACAATTTTGACAGAGTATTACATCTGTCATGGAATATTATTTCGAACTCTATTTTTTGCAGGATGATCTTACGAGGGATCATTGGCAGAAGCTGTATGCGGCCATTCTGCAGTATGGTGGACGATTCGAGCAGTTTGAACTGATTTTCAGGGTTACGGACAACGTGGTTCGTATTTTTGTCGTGAGCAACAAAGATATTAGTGTGTTGTCGAATAATATTGAAGCTATTTTGTTGCGTCCTGTTGATCCTGATGAAATCGGATTACCCACCGCGACTCGCAAGGAGCGCTTTGTAAATTTTCCGACCGGCGGCAACATTCTCGATCTAAAAGAAAAGCTGCACGTTAAGCGCCAAAAAGACTTGCAGTATGTGCGCTTTACAGTTCGGACCGTCAATACCACCAAGGCGGTCGTAAATGGCGAGCTCTACTTCAAGGGAGTGGGCGATGTATGGTTTGTAAATAAGAAGCTATTTACTCTATTTCCAGCTCACCTGTTTGCTATTAACTTTACCGCTAATACGCGATACCTCAAGAAGCAAGTGCCAACATACCTAGATATCGAAAAGTCATTGCACATGCTTATGAGCGACAATCTTAATGCGTTGTTCGAAGCCGATACCTTTCCTTATTTGTCGCACAACTATTTTCTTAATGTGACAAACTATGACTTTGACAAGCATTCATTTATTATCGGGGCATCTGGCAGCGGTAAGTCGAAATTTATTAGCTTATTCGTCGATCGTTTGCAAAAGACGGCTCTGAATATGAACTACCGGGTGGTGGTAATCGACCCGCATGCATCGCTAGTGGAAGACTTTAAGGGCCTGCCGAGCTCGAAGGTTATCACGTTTAGTGAGGAGAGTGCCGAGCTTTTCGCTGGACCGGGCGCTGATGTGTCGGCGGCAACTGAGCTAACTACAACACTGCTAAAGTCTTTACTGGAAGATCAATTTAATGCGCGCCTGGAGCGCACGCTGCGCTTTAGTTTGTATGTGTTGTTTACGGCTCAGAGCATGTCGCTCGATATGTTAAAACGGTTCTTAACAGACACCGAACTTCGCAACCAGGTACTTGATCATGTTCGTGAGTACGCGCCACCAAACATTATCAGGTTTTTTGGTGCCGATTTTAATGAGATTCGCACGCAGTATCACAACGAAGCCATCCTCCCGATTGTGTCGCTGGTTGATGAAATGCAACTGCAACCCGCATTGGTGGGGCAGGGTGATGTTTCGCTTGCCAAAACTATTAATGAAAACTTCTTGACGGTGTTCTCGCTGAATAAAGTCAACATGGGAGAAAAAGTTGTGAAGACGGTTGCTGGCCTGATTATCCAGCAGGTATTCTTATTGGCGCAGGCCCGAGCCTTTAATCAAAAAGTGATCCTTATTATCGACGAGGTGTCAGTAGTGCAGAACCCAGCCCTGGCATCAATTTTGGCCGAGGCACGTAAGTACAACTTGTTTGTCTTCCTGACGCAGCAATATTTCGGTCAAATCGAGGATGATTTGAAGGCCGCTATTTTTGCCAATGTTTACAATTACTACGTATTTCGCGTATCCGAAGAGGACGCTAAAGCCTTAGAGGGGAACCTGAAAATGGAACTGCCGCGCGATCTCGTTGCCCAAGAAAATGCTCGGGGCATTAAAGAAGAGGCGCTCCGCATTCGTATGTTGACCGAGCTGCATCCACGAGAATGCATCGTGCGACTGTTGTCTAAAGGTCAGCTTGCACCATGCCTTAAAGTACGCACTCTTGATGCGCCAAATCCGGCACAGCGGTCGGTGCAGCACGGTATTGATTTACAAAAGTACATTCTCGATGTGGATACACCGGCGCTACCAACCAAATTCGTAGAACAACCGTCAATGCAGTCGGCTGCTCCTGCGGCGCCGGTTTTGCAGCCGCTAACTCCTGCCCCACCGGGGCAGACGAGTGCGCCGGAGCCAACTGCGGCTCCACCGCCCACCATGAACCTCAGTGAACTACTCGCCTCACAATCAAGCGGAACAACGAATAACCAAAGAAAGGAAACAACATGAACGCTGACATCGCCAAGCAGATTCTCGACAAGATTGTTGGTCAGATCTTTGGTTACCAAAATCCATGGACACTCGAACAATTCGCACAAAAGTTTGCGTTTGATGCCCGGTTACCTTCGCAGGTGTTCGATGCCACAACGAACGAGCCGGGCTGGGTACAGTCAACTAATCCCGCAAAGTTTATGACGCTGGAAAACATCCGTAAGCGGGCTGAAGTCGACGATTTCATGCTGCCAAAGCAGGAAATTAACAGTATGAGTGACCTCTTGGCGCTTTGGAGCCAAACGAATTTCACGCCTACAGACAGAGCGATTGACTCAATCAATGTTGCCGAAAGCGATAACGTCATTGGATCGGAAAACGTGTATCGCTGTGTTGAGGCGATACGTTCTAAAAACGTGGTGTATTGTGAATCGCCTGTTGAATGCGAATTTATGGCAGGAGTGATTAGAACGCAGCGAAGCAGTTTCTGTATCCGTACCGAAGATAGCCAAAACTGTGCTAATAGCTTCTCGGTGAGTTGGTCAAACAAAGTTACGAATAGCATGTTCATTAATGACTGTTTTGACGTAAGCGACTGTCTATTCTGTTCGCACATATCTGGTAAGCAATACTGCATTGCTAATATGCAATTCACCAAAGAAGAATACGAAAAGATTCGCCTTGAAGTCATCAAATGGGTATTCAGCAACTAGCTGACTACCCGCATCTTAGCTGTAATTTGCTACAATAGAGGAAGCAAGACGAGCGGTGGGAGCTTGGTTTTGCTTTTTATATGCGTAATAAATTCCTGAAATTTAAGCGACATGCCGCGGTGAAACACCGACGTCGTATTCGTAAAATTAAGATTCTTAGCCGTCATCCGTTCGCAGTACCGGTGTTTACCTTTTTGTTCCTCATTTTAGTCAGTGGTAGTGCGTATGCTTTGCTGGTCGATCATGATGCGCCCGTCCGTGATGCCCGCGTGGTAATTGTAAACCACGACCATGTCGAGCAGACCGTTCCAAGCGTAGAGCCAACGGTCGGGTATTTGCTTAAAAAGTTGAACATTACGCTTGCTGAAGGTGATGTAGTGGAGCCGGCGCTCGATACTAAAATTAACCAGGACGACTTCCGTATAAATGTCTATCGCGCTGTCCCGGTCAAAATTGTTGACGGCAACGCTAAGACCTTCACTTTTAGTGCTGCCACTACGCCACGCGCCATTGCGCGCCAAACCGGCGCTGAGCTCTACCCCGAAGACCGCGTCACTACTGACCCCGTACAAAACTTCCTAAAAGAAGGTGCCATTGGCGAGCAGGTAGTGATTGACCGCGCTACGCCTGTGAACGTAAACCTGTACGGCACCCCAGAAGTTATCCGCACGCACGCCAAGACCGTGGGTGAGCTGGTAAAAGATAAAGGCATAAAGCTTGAATCGAGCGACCAGATTCTGCCGGCACCAGAAACGCCAATTACGCCCAACCAGCAGATCTTCATCGCACGTGAGGGCGTCAAGCTACAGACCGTTACGGAGACAATTGCCATGCCGGTGCAAACCATTACTGATCCGGGTCTGGCCTACGGTACGAGTGCGGTACGCCAGCAGGGATCACCCGGCCAACGCGTAGTTACCTACCAAACAAATCCGGACGGTACTCGCAGCGTAATTCAAAGTATCGTGGTCCGCGATGCGGTTACTCAGATTGTAGTTCGTGGTGCTAGCTTAACTGGTACCAAGGGCGATATGGCCCGCGCCGGCATTGCTGCTAGCGACTTTAACTACGTTGATTACATCGTCCAAAAAGAATCGCGCTGGAACACCCACGCTCGTAACGCATCAAGTGGTGCGTATGGTTTATGTCAGGCACTGCCAGGCAGCAAGATGGCGAGCGCTGGTAGTGATTGGGCCGATAACCCTGTCACGCAGCTGAGGTGGTGCTCAGGTTACGCGAAGAGCCGCTACGGTAGCTGGGCTGCTGCTTACAATTACTGGGTCTCTCATCACTACTGGTAAAATAGCAGGACATGAATACTCCTATTGCCAAAAAAGGCTTGGGCCAACACTGGCTTGAAGACGACGCCGCGCTGCAGGCCATGGTGCACGCCGGCGACGTTGAGGTCGGCGACGAAGTTCTAGAAATCGGCCCCGGCTACGGCACACTAACCGAAAACCTACTGGCCGCCGGTGCGCAGGTTACTGCCTTAGAATTCGACGAATCGTTGGTGCCAGGCCTGCTCAAAAAGTTTGCCAATGTGCCTGAGCTTACTGTAGAACAGGGCGACATTCGCACCTACGACTTCACCGGCATGCCAGCTGATTTCAAAATCGTTGCCAACATCCCGTATTACCTCACAAGCAACCTGATCCAGCTTATTAGCGAAACGCCCAACCAGCCGTCAGTGGCTGTTTTGCTGATGCAAAAAGAAGTCGCCGAGCGCGTTGTAGCAAAACCTGGTGACATGTCGATTTTAAGTGTAACCGCGCAGTTTTACTGGGAGGCATCACTGGATATGGTCGTTGGCGCACAACTGTTTTCACCACCACCAAAAGTCGACTCACAGATTCTGGTGCTCAAGCGTCGTCAAGAGCCGTTATTCCCGGATGTTGATCCAAAGCAATTTTTCCGACTAGTTAAGGCTGGCTTCAGCCAAAAGCGCAAAACACTGCTTAATAGCTTGAGCGGCGGTTGGGCACTTAGTCGTGAGCAAGCGGGGGCACTAATCGAAGCGGCGGGTATTGATCCGAAGCGTCGGGCGCAGACATTGTCACTTCAGGAGTGGCGAGATCTGTTACGGCAGCTGCAATAGGTGGAGTTTCAACGCGGTCAAACGCGACTTGTAGCTTAGCCCCTATACTGCCGAGGTATTCGAGGCCGTACACCTGCGCGTCAACAGGAATGAACCTGTCACGACCCTTAACAACGCGGCCCATGTTTACTTGCGTGATGCGCGATTCGGGTAGGTGTGGATGTTGTTTGCTTCTAAATACGCTTAACCTGTCTCCGGCTGTAACTTGACCATTGCTATTGCGCTGGGAGAATGACTGCAAGCTACAAGTGATTTCGGGCTCATCGATGAAATAGTAGCGGAGTGTCGGCTCCTCTGTCTCAACAAGGGGCGGTACGGCTTTAAGATGACCGAAGCTGTAAGCTCGACGTTGCCGGACCTCATCGCGCATGGCTTTCGTACGAAGCACAGCCTTGACGAACTCTTCCTGCTCTTTGTGGATGAGTATGGTGGGACGATTCGGCAGCGGCTCATCCGCCTCGAAATAGGGAAGGTCGAGAGTCATCCGAAGGCGATCGGCAAGGCTAATAATTTTATTAACTGCGGGCGTGCGGTGCGACCACCCCGCGATTACTTGTTCTGACATTATTAATCATTATAGCACAAAATAGACTTGATGTCAATGTCTAAAGGTGTTATAATAATACGACGGGGCTGAATTTTAAGCTCGACGTTGGACTTTATCGGTTAGATCAGCAGGTCGCTTGTCAGCGCATAGACAATTTTTTAGATGCAAAAGTATCTGACTTTGCAAAAGCAGTAAACGCCGAACTCGCTAGTCGTGTTCAGGCTCCTGCCTTTGCATACGCAGCCTAATTTAGACTGCAATGCCTGATGTGACTTCAGATAGCTGAAAGGCGTTTCATATTTTCTGGATGCTTTAGCGGTCCTATTCGCGCCGCTAGCTAAGATCAGAATTGCGCGCTTAGAATGTTTGTTCGTTTAAATCCCTAAGCGTTAAGTTTTCTAAAACGAACTATGCCTGTAGACGACTAACCAAGATAAACCGGCGGACGTGGGGGCAGTACCCACCAGCTCCACCATAAGAGCCTTAGATGCAAAATCTAGGGCTTTTTTGTTTTTGTTATGTAGGCCGGGTATAGGCAAGCTGAGAATATGCTTGACGAGGAGTTGCTTTATTGTATAT
>OUMM01000007.1_pt1 | contig 26125 bp, 29 predicted proteins | sample 1691001 | NCBI WGS metagenome assembly OUMM01 (sample SAMEA3914864, study PRJEB12502) | metagenome | biome: forest; material: soil | place: USA | collected 2012-03-12 | depth 0.3 m
ACCAAGAAGATGGTAAAACGGCGATGCGCGAGTTTACGCTCTCGAGCTCCCCGCACGAAGACCTCATAACCATTACCACGCGCGTCGGCGAAGCCGCTCACACACCCTTTAAACGGGCGCTCGACAAGCTTGAACTTGGCGCGACTGTAACAGTTAGCCAGCCCTGGGGCGATTTCGTGCTGCCTAAACTCATCCAATCGCCGCTGATTTTTGTTGCGGGCGGCATTGGCATTACGCCGTTCCACAGCATATTGGAGTGGCTCAACTATACAGAAGAAAAGCGCTCAATTAAGATGCTCTACACCGTGCGCACCGAAGATGACATTATCTTTCAAGATACATTCGATGCTGCCGGCCTGCACGTAACATACGTTGTCGATGAGCCATCGGCCGCGTGGGGCGGCGAGCGTGGCCCGCTGACCGCCGAAATGATCTATGGCCTTGAAAAACCTACTGACGATACACTAATTTATCTATCGGGGCCGGAGCCATTCGTGCAAAAGATACACAAAGACCTGCTGGCGCTCGGTGTGAGCAACCAGCAGATTGTCGTAGACGAGTTCCCCGGGTACCGGCACGTCTAGTTCTGAACTGGGTGAGGCCGCGCCTCGAGAAATTCTCGCAACTTAAGCGCAGCCGTAGCGCCTTCACCGGCAGCTGAGGCAATTTGCATCGTTGCACCACTCCGAATGTCGCCTGCGGCAAATACGCCCGGCATGGTGGTCTGCATGTGCTCGTCGGTCAAAATAAAGCCGATTTCGTCGCGCTTAATGCAAGAGTCTTTAATGAACTGCGAATTCGGGTCCAGGCCCACAAACACAAAGGCGCCGTCAGCCTCAAAGATAACTTTTTCGCCGTCCTTGGTGCCAACAACTTTAGTTACCAAGTTTTCGGCATTGCCAATAATTTCATCGGTGGTCGTATTTAAGTGTACGGTAATTTTGCCGTCATCAACGTACGTTTGCAGGTCGTGCTGCAAGACATCGCTCGCTTTGATAGTTGAGCGCACCAGCAGATCGATATGCGTAGCAAAACGAGTCAAGAAAATGGCTTCCTGTACTGCGCTGTTGCCACCACCAACTACAACAATGCGCTTGTCGCGGTAAAAAGCGCCATCACATGTGGCACAGTAGTGTACACCGCGAGCATAAAATTCCTGCTCCCCAGGAATGCCCAGCTTCTTATAGTCAGAACCGGTCGCAATTAATACGGCCTTGGCGTACATGTCGCCGCTCGTAGTCTCCAGGCGCTTAACATCGCCTTCGTCATGGATGTCTGTGACCTCACCAAGTTCAATCACTGCGCCAAAGCGCTCGGCTTGCTTTTGCAGCTCTGCAGCCAAAGTCAGGCCTTCCACGCCTTCAGAAAAACCAGGGTAGTTATCAATACGATCAGTAACTGCAGCCAGGCCGCCCGGTACTCCGCGCTCGAACAGGAGGGTATCAATATCCTCGCGCGTTGTGTAAATAGCAGCCGTCAGTGCAGCCGGACCCGCGCCAACAATAATGACGTCGTGTACTTTTTTATCGGTATCACTCATTAGGCCAACGCTGGAGCTAATTTGGCCAAGTTGTAACCTACAACGACTTCTTGTGAGTCATCTTGCTTAGTTACAACCGTTACGGGAACGGTCAAAGAACCAGAAAGCTGCAAAGCCTCAGCTTGGCGGTGTGGTTGCTCGTCAAGGTTAACAACTTCATACTGGTGCGACTTGGCATCCAAATACTTCTTAACCATGGCGCAATACGCACAGGTATTCGTCGTAAAAATAGTAATATTCTTGACCATTGCTAAACCCTCCTAGCTGGCTATTTTGCTTTTTTGTGGCTTTTGGCAGTATTGGTTTGATGCTGTCAAACGTCGTACTTACTAGTATAAATTAGCGTTACCGTTAACGTCAACACCACTACATATTGTGTTTTTTATTACAAAAGAGTTACTTGTTGCCAATCGCGTATAAAGTCACATCGAACACTAGGTCGGCATTAGCAGGTATACCTGAACCGGCTGGCGGATTAGCACCGTATGCTTGGGCAGCCGGAATCAGTAAGCGGCGCGTACCGCCAACTTTCATGCCAGGAATCCCTTCGGTCCAACCCTTAATAACCTGATCAAGGCCGAAGGTGGCAGGCTGGCCAATATCTTTGGAGCTTTGGAAAATTACGCCAGTCGCGGCTACGGCGCCGGTGTAATCAACCGTTACGGTATCGCCGGCTTTTACTTCCTGGCCGTCACCTGCTGCGGTGTCAATTTTTTGTAGTTCTGGTACGCTCGATACCGGCGTAAAGCTGGCCATTTGAGTTCCTTGAAGCATATTCTTGCCCTCCTGTTGTTGGCTTGTTGCGCCAGTGTCTGGCTTACTACTTTGGACGCTGTTAATGATGGCGAATACGGCAGCTGGTAACGTCGCCAGCAAAAATAGCACCGCAAAAAACAGTGCAACCATTCGCTCCTTTTTGGGTAATCTCATATTCTAAATAGTATACCGGGCGCTAGTCGGTTATGTCGAGTGGCTCTTTGGGCCACCCGCTCTTTATGCCCTTTAGAATCGCTCGCTTTAAGCGCTCGGAGCGGAATTCAGTGTGCGGTAAGTCCTTGAGTGGACGCCACATCGGTTGATACAAATTCTCTCCCATCGCATTAATGGCGTACTCCATTGAACTTTTAGACAGCGAAGGTTCGCCGGCTACGTAGTTACATAGAAAGATATATTGTGTCCCATAAGGGTCGCCTGCCCGCTCAATAAAGACGAGCCGTGGATTCGCAATTTCGATCCCGCCTTCTTCGCGCATTTCGCGAAAGAGCGCCTGCTCAAGTGTTTCGCCGAAGTCAACACCACCACCCACTAGAATGTCGTATTCCATACCGAACTTGTTTCGGTGCGTCACCAACAAAGCATCGTCTTTTAAAACGATGGCCCTTGCAGCAGTACGCATGACTATACCTGCTCTGCCTTAAATGTTTCGGCAGCCTTATCGGCAATTTGTTGCAGTAGCTTAGCCATTTCCTGGTCGGTCAACGTGCGCTCGAAGCTAGCAAGGCTAACTCGGAACGTAATTTGCTGATGCTCAGTATCATCCTCACGCTTATAGATATCAAGGGCACCCACACTAAAAGTAGTGTCGGCTGGCTTATCTGATTCGAGCGTCGCTATCACCAGATCAAGCAGGTTTTGGAATGGCACATCGACGCCCACGCGCAAGCAAATGTCTTGCTCTACTTTCGGGAAGCGCGGCAATTCACGGTAACGGCTCACATACTGGCCGTTAGCTTTCAGCAGCTCATTTTGGTCGACCGTAAAACCAGCAGCATACACTGGCAGTTTGAGGGCCTTACGGACATTCGCCTTGAATTCGCCGACAATACCTAGAAGTGGTCCGCCATTCGCAACGCTGACGAGTGCCGAGCGAGCATGGTCATATGGCAATGTTGCCGGTGCCTTCAGCTCCTTAGTAACGGGGCTATATGTGACGGATACACCCAAATCACGTGCCAAAGTTTCAAAATACGCGCGGGCCATGTAGTAGGCCGCGCCTGGGCGCTCTTTCTTGCTTGCGTAGACGAAGTCAACATATTCAACCTCAGCTGGAACATCGCCGTCCACCGCAGACACATCATGCCCCTTATTAAGTTCGAACAACGCGAACTCATCATAGCCGGCCTTAATGTTCGGATGAACTTTTTCGAGCATGCTTGGCAACGCGTGGAAGCGGTAATACTGCAAATCTGGGCTCAGGGCGTTACTGAGCTTAAAGGCCTTATCACGCGGCTGGCCAACTTTGTCGAGCAGATCGCCGTGAACAAAGCTGTAAGTCAAAACTTCGTTGGCACCAGCTTTAGCCAGGCTATTACGAATAGCCGTTTTTTGCTTTAAGAGCTTATCTTGCGGCGCGGGTGTGATGTCGCGCTTTGGCAATTCGAGCGGCAGCTTATCGAAGCCATATAAACGACCGACTTCTTCCACAATGTCTTCACGAATTTCAATATCGGTGCGCCAGAACGGGGCCTGGGTGGTGAGCGTAGCTTCATCGTGCTGCACGGCAAACTCAACATTTGAGAGCAAACGAGCCATATCGGCCACAGGTAACTCCAGGCCAAGACGCCGGTTCACAAATTCAGCACTCACAGAAACGTCAGGCTGTTTGTCAGCCACGTGATTGTCGTCAGTCACTGTACTCGCGGCGGTCGCACCAGCCAGCTGCTGGAGCATAATTACGGCCTGGGCAAATACCGCGGTATTTTGTAGTGGGCTTTGCCCTTTGTTAAAGCGAGTAACGGCGTCGGTAAACAGGCCATGCGCCATCGATGTACGGCGTATAGAATACATGTCAAACGTGGCGCATTCCAAAATGATATTCTTCGTATTTTCATCAACTTCGGTGTTGCCACCGCCCATCACCCCGCCGAGGCCAATGGCCTGGTTGTCGGTAGCAATCATAATAGCCTGATCGCGTGGCGTAATAGTCTTACCGCTCAGCAACTCAATTTGCTCTTCCTTTTGCGGATAGCGGACGACGATTGCTGCGCCGTCTGCATCGGTCAGGGCAGCTACTTTGTCATAGTCATAGGCGTGCAGCGGCTGGCCGGTAAGCAGCATTATGTAGTTTGTAATGTCGACGACATTGTTAATTGGCCGGACACCAACCCGACTTAACTGAGTTTGTAACCAAACAGGGCTAGGCTTGATCTGGATGTTCTGTAATGACATGGCAACGAAACGTGGCACTACATCAGGAATTTCGTTTGTCACGCTAAGCGGCAAGCCCTCACCTGTCTCTACAGCTTCTGGCTGCAGATACCAAGCCGGTGAAGTGAACTGTTCACCCAAAATGCCGGCCACTTCACGGGCTACGCCTAATTGTCCAAAACAGTCTGGGCGATGTGTAAACATCTTGTTTTCAATATCAATAATTTGGTCGTCTAACTTGTAGGCTGCGGCAAAGCTGGTACCAGGCTTAACGTCTTCATCAAGCAGCAACAAGCCTTCGTGACTATCGCCAATGCCAAGTTCTTTAGGACTCGCCAACATGCCGTTGCTTACCGTACCGCGCAGGGCACGGGCCTCAAGGACAAATGGGTCGGTATCGTACGTACTCGGCACAGTCGCACCGGGCGGCAACCATACAACAGTCACGCCAGCCTCAACGTTTGGGGCACCGCAAACCACCTGCACCAGACCGTCCTCGCGACGATCAACGTGTTGGGTAACGCCGCCATCATCAATGAAACAAAGATTTAAGTGATCGGAATTTTCGAGCTTTGAGCACTCAACAACCTTCACCACTACCGCCTCGGCGTACCGGGCGCCAATATCGATAACTTCTTCGACGGCACCAAGCTGTGCGCCAATGCGCTCGACCAGCTCGTTCGTAGCTGGGAGGTCAAAGCTCAGATATTCACGGATCCAATTAACACTTACTTTCATGAAAAGTCCTTCATTTCTTCAAGATGCGGCGGGTTGTGCACCAGGTGACGTACCCAAGTTGGAGTGACAAGTAGCCACACTTGGTCACTCTGCTTCACGTAGTCTTTTGCGCCAGGAAGTTTTTTAAGATGTAAATCAAGTCGGGAGGCCAATTCATCGGCATCAAGCTCGCGCGCTACGCCTTCGTACTGCACCGTGGCGTCCGTACCAAACCCAATAACAATAGCTACATTGGGATTGTTCTGTAGATTCTGATACTTACGCGACTTCTTTGAAGTACCAATGAGCAACGATAAGTCGGCTGCCTCAGAAAAGCCAACCATCGCAGCCTCGGGCAGGCCGTCCGAAGTAACCGTACTCATAACGCAACGCGTGTGTTGAGCCAGAAAAGCTAGTACATCGTCTTTCATGAAAATTGCCTCAAAAAGTCCAGTTTGCCAGATTCGAAATGACGGATGTCTTCAATGCCATATTTCATCATAACCAGGCGCTCAATGCCGCCACCCCATGCAAAGCCAGTGTAAACTTCAGGGTCAATGCCGGCTTCTTTTAGGACGTTCGGGTGGATCATGCCGCACCCGAGCAGCTCGATCCAGCCAGATTGCGAGCAAATGTGGCACCCTTTGCCGTCGCAGAACGGACAACTCAAGGCAAACTCAAACGACGGCTCGGTGAACGGAAAGTAGAACGGCTGGGTTTTGACTTGTAGTTCCTTGCCATAGTATTCCTGCAAAAAGGTTTTGAGTGTTGCAATCAAATTACCGGCGTGCACGCCCTTGTCCACATAAACGCCTTCCAATTGGTAAAACGTGTGCTCGTGGCGCGCATCGAGGTCTTCGTTACGGAACACTCGACCCGGAATTACAGCGGCAATCGGTTTGCCGTTTTCTAAGTTGCCGGCGTACTTACGCATCACGCGGTTCTGCATCGTAGACGTGTGCGCCGGAGCAATAAATGGCTTGCCGTTTTTGTCGGTTTGCTCAGTCATGAAGGTGTCGTAGTCATCACGTGCCGGATGGCCCTCTGGGAAGTTCAGGCTACCGAACATGTGGTAGTCGTCGTCAATTTCGCGCGACTCCACGGCCGTAAAACCCATGCGGTAAAAAATGTCCAAAACAGCTTCCAGCTCTTGCGTGAGAGGGTGCTTAGAGCCGAATAGCGCCGATAGCAGTTGTGGGGTTGGAGCATTGGCATCGCAGGGGGCGGTTACGTCAATCGGTGGCAGCGCTTCAGCCTGCTCTTGGTGCGATTCGACCAGTTTTTCGAGCTCACTACGCAGTGCGTTGATTTCCTGGCCGAAGGTAGCTCGTTCTTCGGCTGGCAATGTAGGAATTTGGGCGTAGAGCGCGCGGAGTTCGGTTGCCTTTAAAATATCACTCTTGGTCTCGAGTGAAGCAAAACGCTCTTGCAGCTGCGTCGCGACTTCGGCGATCTGCGCGTTTTTGTAGTTCATTACTAGCAGTATAGCAAGCTTGTAACAGATACGCATATATTGACATAAGTGGTATAATGTACTACAGTAAAATGAGTATCTCATTAGGGATGCCTTGGCAGAGCTTCGAGCGATTTGAGAGGACAAATGACCCGTGGTCTCGGACGTTCATTTCACAATTACGGTCTTCGACGTCGACAGTGAAGACACACCGCAGGTTCTTCGCACCACAACTCACGAACGCCCGTGGCGAAAGCGAACTATCTACCAGCTCCTCGCAGCAGAGGACCTGAGCTCGCTTAATCCGGGGCGGACCTACTCGGCCCACCTGTGGCGAACGAGAGATGGACGGTCACAACGCCTGCGGCGCGGTCTCCGCTTCCATCTGGTTCCCGCTTTCAACGCAAGCGCCCAAGAAGACAGGAGCTACAAGCTGACACCGATCTAGATCGATGTCCACGAGCAGCGCCATCCCCAACCGGGGACCCGAGATGGTGCTGGCGCGGCCGGCAGCAGTGATGAGGGGTTTCCTCGACCTCCAACACACTGCTGCCGGCCAATGCGCCCCATACATCCAAAACGCTCAGCTCTGCCAAAATCACACTTTTGTTATCATAATAATATGCCTACATTCTCATTTGACATCGTCAGCGACTACGACAAAGCTGAACTTAATAATGTTTTCGACCAAACGCAGCGCGAAATCCAGGCCCGCTACGACTTTAAAGGCACACCAGCGGCCGTTGAATGGCTGAACGCCGATAAGACCGGCATTAAAGTGACTGGCAATGGTGACTGGCAAATCGACGCCATCCTCGATATTTTCCGCAAAAAGCTAGCTGTGCGCGGCCAAAGCCAAAAATTGCTCGACACATCAGCAGATATCGTTACCAGCAACCTCAAGGCCACCCAGGAAGTCGCGTTTAAGCAGGGCTTGGACCAAGCCAAGGCAAAACAAATTACCACCTTGGTTCGAGATAAATTCTCCAAAGTTAAAACCCAGATTCAGGGGGATGCTGTACGCGTTACCAGCGGCAGCAAAGACGATTTACAGGCGGTTATGCAAGCCGTAAGAGCGGCTGATTACGACTTTCCACTAAATTTCACTAACTACCGCTAACAGGGGTAGCTATATTGACTTTTTATCATATGTGTGCTATAATGTACACGTTTTGTTGAGCCCTAGGGCTCCAAAGCACCTTCACAGAGTAGAGACTGTCCAGTGTTGCAACTAGGCCATCCCCTAAAGTGGCTTGCTTGCAACACTTGACCAACTCATCAACCAAGGAGCGTCTCATGTTCGTTCAGTTTCTCGTACCGTTCATCCTGTTCGGTACGGTCATCCCGCTCATCTTCCTGGGTCTCGTGCTGATAGCACCTCATCCCGGGCCGTTTGCTCGACGCCTGCGCGGAGAGCTGTGGTACCACCGCACCGCCGTGGTGGTGTACGCTGCGTTCGCTCCGTTCGCGGTCGCGTTCTGCACGTTCGGCGGCGACTCGCTCTTCCTCGTCTACATCCTGGGCGGCCTAGCTGCCTACATCATGGCCGTGTGGTGGCTTGCCACAGAGCGCGGTCTGAACGAGATCAAGAACGGCTACATCGGGCTGTACCTACTCGGCATCTTCCTGGCGTCCTTCGCGGGCGTTGGCCTGGTGCTGAGCCGTACCCCGTGGCTGGCCGATCTTCCGCCCACCCCGAACGCGCCGGTCTGACGATCGGCCGCGGTTGGTGAGGCAAGACTGCTCCGGAGGGGCGTTCGGGCTTCGGCTCCTAGCGCCCCTCCGGGTCCCCGTCTCTACTCACTCAACCTAAGTTTTGAAACAATTCAAGATTTAGGCTGAGCACTGCTAGCAAACAGTTTGAATAAGCTATACTAAAGCATATGCAAGATGCGTCCAACCTGCTGCAAGCCGCCGAAGCGGTCCTGAAAGATAACGACCGCGGAACCTACACCCAACCAGCGCACGAAATGTACCCACACCAATGGCTGTGGGATAGTTGCTTTACCGCCATCGGTCTGCGGCACCTAGATGTCGAGCGCGCCAAAATTGAACTACAAAGCCTGCTGCGTGGCCAATGGCACAACGGCATGCTGCCAAACATCATCTTCCGCGATGATGCTCAATACCGAACAGACCGCAACGTCTGGGCTAGCTGGCTGAGCCCCAATGCGCCCGACCATGTAGCCACCACCGGCATTACCCAGCCGCCAATGCTAGCCGAAGCCGTCGTGCAAGTCGGCGCTAGAATGGCCCCGCCTGAGCGGCGCCAGTGGTACCGCCTGATGTACCAGCCGCTCGTCGACTATCACACTTGGCTCTACCGGGACCGCGACCCACATGGCGAAGGCCTTGTGCTGCAAATTCACCCCTGGGAAACCGGCACAGATAACACGCCACCGTGGATGAGTGAGCTCCATGAACACCAGCTCAGCTGGTGGGTTCGTGGTATCGAAAAGTTACATTTGTCACCGGTCATCAATCTACTACGCCGCGATACTAAATCCGTACCAAGTAGTGAGCGCTTTTCCGCCGTTGAAGCCCTTGCCATGTTCGATGCCCAGCGTCGCCTGCGTCGCAAGGCCTACGACATTGACCGCATCTTAGATCACGGCCTGTTCGCAATCGAAGATGTCGTCTTTAACAGTATTTTCATTCGCGCCAACAAGCACTTACAGCACATCGCCGAAAGCATAAAAGAAGAACTGCCAGAAGAACTGCACAAGAGCATGCACCTCACCGAATTGGCACTCGAAGAGCTATGGGACCCGTTTGCTGGCCAATATTACTCCCGCGACTTTATTACCCATAACCTCATAAAAGTTCCGAGCATCGGCACGCTACTGCCGCTGTATTCCGGGGCAATCAGTAAAGAGAACGCCGCACAGCTCGTAAAACTACTGGAGAGTAGTCATGTGTTTGGCACGGCCTTCCCCGTCCCATCCGTTCCGGTTGACACCCCATACTTCCATCGCAAACAGTACTGGCAGGGGCCGTCATGGGTGAACATGAACTGGCTGATTATTAAGGGGCTCGAGCACTATGGGTACAAGGACCACGCCGACGCCCTCCGCGAAAGCACGCTTGAGATGGTTGAGCGCAGCGGATTCCATGAGTACTTCGACCCTATCGACGGCTCGCCAGCCGGCGGCGCCAACTTTAGCTGGTCGGCGGCGCTAACAATTGACCTTTTAAAGCAAGTCTAGAGTAAATCGTCACCATCAACTGGGCGATCAATTAAGAGCGGATCCACACTGGCCGAAGTGTCGGCAATTTTAATGACGTCTTTATCCATCTTTTTGAGCTCTTTATGCGCGTTATTGAAATGGCCAACTGTTGTGCCCAAAGAATTACCGAGTTTTTGCATAAACGATTCGTGTGCTGCGATGTGTTTGCCCAATTCACCAACGCGCTTCTGGATGTCTTTGGCCTGCTCTTCAATTTGGAGGCTGCGAAGGCCCTGCATGACTGTTTGCAGGTATGCTAGTAGCGTCGTTGGGCTTACGATGATCACTTTTCTATCGACAAAGGCATACTCAATCAGGTCGCGCGCCGAGGTGTTTGTGGCACCTACTTTATTAACTAGCAAGTCGTAGTAAATCGCTTCGGAGGGGATGAACATAAAGGCATAGTCGAGCGTTTTCTCGCTTGGGCGGATGTACTTTGATGTTTCGTCGATGCGCAGCTTTAAGTCGTTTTTAAAAGTTTTCACAAGGTTTTCACGCTCTACCTTGTCTTTGCTTTCAACCAGACGGTTGTAGTTTTCTAGCGAGAATTTACTGTCGATTGGCAAAATACGATTTTTATCAAGCTTAATGATTGCGTCAACGATTTCGCCGTCCTTAAATTTGTACTGGGTCTCGTAGATACTGGGCGGCAGCACATTAGACAACACCGTTTCTAGATAATACTCGCCGAGTCCGCCACGCTGCTTCGGGTTCTGTAGCACGTTCTGCAGGGTCTTCAGTTCATCTGCCACGTCAACCACACGTTTGTTGGTTTCGTCGAGCTTTGTCAGGCGCTCGGTAACTTCGGCGATAATCTTATGGCTCGCACCGAACTGCTTCTGCAATGAGTCGCGCATCATCTCCTGATTCTTGTCGAGGCGCTCTGTAAGTTGGGTTTGCAGGCCATCTTTGAGCTTGGTTATATCGTCGCTCAGCTTCGTGAGATCCTGCTTGAGCATGAGGGAACTCTGCGTGTCGGGAGCGGCAGGCTTGCGTAGTACAAGTAGTGCAGCGAGCACCACAACCAAGACTCCCAAAACAATAACAGCAATAATCATAACCTTATTGTACTATGAGCCAAGTGCAATGCGTAGTTGTGGGCTGGAGCTGGAACCAGTTTGGCCAGTGGCCGACTTCTATTGTAACGACGAAAAATTAAATAGTTATTAATTTCTAATAATCGGGCGCACTGCCGAGGTCGAAGAACTCTTCGAGTGTTTGCACACCCTTGCTACGCATTTCGGTCGCCAAATCAACACCGATGTAGCGGAGATGCCAAGGTTCGTACTCGTATCCGGTCACATCAGTTAGCTCCTGCGGGTATCTCACGATAAAGCCGTACCTATAGGCGTTCGCAGCCACCCATTTGCCAGCCGCCGAATCGCCAAAGCATTGTTCAACTTCACAGGCGCCATTCAAGTTACCCACGTCTACAGCGAGGCCAGTTTGGTGCTCGGAGAATCCGGGACGAGCACTTTCAGCGTCGGCAGCCACTTGCCCTTCCTTTTGGACATATCCGGAGTACAGCGAGACCTGGTACACGTATGACCGGTAGGCGCTCGAAACTCGCAGCGGCACGCCAGCCTGCTTGGCAGCAGTAAACATTGCTTCAAGCGCGTGGGCCGCTTCAGTACGCATTTTCATGCTGCTGTTGGAAGCCGGAAGGCGTAAAGCGACGTTGGGCGAAACAAGGTCGGCGGGCACGTAATTTTTAGGATCCAACGGGCGTTGCTTGTTTACCACTACCCAAATACTTGTCGGATCGGTGAGTGAATACTTCGACTTATCGAACGACTTTGAAGCGGTGCTGTGTGTGGTAGTTGGTTTGTGAGTACTCGGTTTTTCGTCGGCATGTTTTCCCAAACTGTAAATGCCAAAAAGTACCACAATCGCCAGGCCGAGTAAAACGAATTGCTTACGCATCCCTACTAGTATATAGGATATAGTTCCTATTGATGTACGAAGAACACAAGTTCCGTATATTGTGGACTGGCTGCGGTTGCAGCATACATTGATGGTTATAAGACTTGGGGAAGAAGTGCCCATGCCCAATCTGTGTCCACCTCACAGGTAGGCTGTTCCCTGGCGACCACCATGCCGCCGGAACCACTTCTTTGGGCAGCAGCTCACGCAGTGCTGCTCAGACGGGCGAGTGAAGGCGCATTCGCGGAGCGGAGACCCCCCGCTAACGCAACTCCGCTTCGCGGCGCTCGCCCGTCCCCCTCTCTCCTAAACGTTTTGATCGACTGGGCTATGTAGCTCTCTCATTACGTTCTCATCCCGCTCCCTTACCATCCGCTCCTGTAGCCAGTCATTCACCAAAGTCCAGAATTATTATTGTGTATTTTGGTGATATGTTGTAAAGTTATTCCCAAGCAAATTGAGGTGTTACATCTTGATTCTGCAGCTTAACAGATAACAATGGGCTTTGAGCAGCTCAAACTGAATGACGCGGCCTGACCCTCATGGGTCGTCCGGTACAGGATTCCGGACAACTTGCCGAGTTGTCGCTCCGTGCACTGCGGATGCACGCGTAGCTCCGTCAACCCGAGATGACGGGTTCAGAATGGCTGCTCCTCCGGGAGAATGATACGGATTCTGCTCGCCGTATCATATCCCTGAGGGGGGTGAGGTAATATCGCGAGAGCGAGTAGTGGCGGGGCTTGCCCTTCGCGAGAACGCTAGCCGCTAGGGCGCTGGCTTGCGTTCACCTCACCCCCCAACAGCTTTAAAGTCGATGAACCCCAGCGGGTTCTCCTTTATTTAAAGCCCCATTGTTATCTGATTCTTCCAAACTACATAAGCCAGGCCGCTTGTGTGTTTTGTAAGAAACAGCTAGCCATTTTTCGTTGACTATTTGAGTAAGTTGTTGTAAAATTCTGCTCAGCATTTGTCAATTATTGACGAATTGCCCCACGGATTGTGGTAACCGAGCATTTGAGGCAAGATGCCTGAGCAAGGGACCGGTTGGGAGTTTCGCTTCCTGCCGCTCTCAAAGTACTGATGTGATCCGCATGCATCGCATAGGGTCCCGTCCTTTCCGTCCGCTGCATCATACGCATACCAGAGACGGATCAGGCGTCAAACCTCCCCCACCGGTAGGTGCAAGTCACGGTCGGCCGCTGCAGGCTTGCACTTCACCGAAGGAGGGTGGACGGACCATTTGATCGTCACGGAAACGATCAGGTGCCGCGAAGTTTGCGGAACTCAGAGGCGTAGCCCATTGGCTCTCCTGAGTAGTTCGTCCACCCTCGCCGGGCGGAAAGATGTCGAAACCGAGCCCACAGCTCACCCTCGCCTTTCCCCCAGCCGCTACCACAATCCGAACCTTCCCAAATTACAGAAACAGTCGTTTGTGTGCTTTGGAAAGTTTATTCAATAACAGTAATTACGCAGAACATAACTGCGGCGCCAAGCAGGGTCAGCAGAATCGTGCTGTATGAAGAGTGCTTACTATGTGCCTCTGGCAGGACTTCACTGGCGCTGATGTACAGCAAAAAGCCAGCGAAGAAACACAGGTACAGCAGCAGCCCGGCATCGGACACAGTAATTATGAGGGTAGACAGCGCACCCAATATTGGGGCAACAGCATCCATAATTAAAAAGAGCTTAGTGTGTTTTGAGTTGTTCTTATTTATCAGCATGAGGCTTGCCGTGTTAATCCCGTCGGTAAAATCGTGTGCAATAACTGCGATAGCTACAGCTATACCAATACTTGAATTAACCTGGAAGGCCAGCCCAATTCCAACACCGTCCAGAAAACTGTGACCAATCAGGGCGAGCGCCGAGACAACGCCAACTTGTGGGTGGCGGTGAGCGCCGTAGTCCTCTTCTTGGCTGTGGTGAATCAGGATACTTTTTTCAATAATGTGAAAGCCGAGGAATCCGCCAATGAGAGCGACCATAGGCCAAGCCGAGGTCACGTGTAGGTCATGTATTAGCTCGAAGATTTCGGGCAACAGATCAAAAATCACCAAACCAAGTACCGCACCGGCAGCAAAGCCTAACAAGCGATGGAGCCGATCTTGGTGTTTAATGGCGAACAGTCCGCCACACATGGTCGAAACAAAGGTTGAAGCAGCTAAAATTACTGGCAGCATTGCGCCGCCTTCAGATCAGATTTGTGAAGTTGTGTCATGCTTCACAGCATAGGCCGAGGCTATAATTTTTGCAAAAAAGTTGCAATTTTTGTAAAATCGCCACATGAGCAGTGTTATTGAACAAGCCCTCAAAAAGCACCGCGTAAGTCTAACGAAGCCTCGTAAACAGATATATGAGGTACTCAGCCATAGCGAGCCGTTAACTATGCAGGAACTTATTGCCAGCCTGCCCCGCATTGATAAAACGACCATCTACCGCACCATCGAACTGTTTGAAAGTATCGGCGTGGTCCAACGGCTGCAAATCGGCTGGAAATACAAACTTGAGCTGAGTAACGCCTACCAGGACCACCATCACCACATCACCTGCGTAAACTGTGGCCAGACAGTTGCCCTGCCCGAAGACGATGTTATTGAAGAGCGCCTGGTGGCACTCGCGCAGCAGCAAGGGTTTGAGCCCAGGGACCATCAACTCGAAGTTCGGGGCCTATGCCCAGTTTGCCGCGAAGAGGCCTAAAACCTAAAGATCCGGAGGCATGCTCCGGATCTACTAGGAAGCCTCACACTTCCTAACTACTAATTTAAGACGTTAGCGGAATGGTTGCAAGCACTTTTCCACAGCTTTTATGTGATCTTCGACACGTACGGGCTGCCCTTCAGATAGAAACGCCACGGCACGTCTTTTGCCTGGGCAATCCCAATTCGCGTTGTCTGCACAATATCGGTATGGGCCAGCGGCGCCTGCATGCGTAGCTGGAGCGGAAGCTTTGCCAGGTCATGTCCGTTCAGCTGTTTGGCAATACCCAGAGCTTGGCATAATTTTGCCGGCCCATTCGTTAACTGTATGCCCGTATGTCCGGCACGACGCTGTGCCAGCATGGCTTCGTTCTGGACCGGTTCAACGGCCCGAATAAGCACTGCAGCGCCCTCACCTTCGTCGCCAACGACTACATTGCAGCAGTAGTGCATTCCATATGTAAAGTAGACATATAGGTGGCCGGGTGGCCCAAACATTACATCCGTCCGCGGCGTCTTGCCTTTGTAGCTGTGACTGGCGGCATCGGTCTGATCATAGGCCTCGGTTTCAACGATTTTTACCACCACTTTTTGGCCGTCGAGCTCACGAACAAAATGGCAACCCAGCAATCGTGGCGCCACCTGGGCGGCCGTACCTCGCAGCTCGTCAAACACTACTGATTGCCCCCTCTAGACGTCCGGCTAGGAAGTTGGCGGTAACGTTAGTAATGCGATGGCGGGCCTTAATGGTATGTGCCGTGACATTCTCAACATCTTTACCAAATACAGTAGCTACCTTACCCCGAATTACTACCATGTCACGCGAGCCATAGATAACATCGGCTGGCATCTGTAGTTCATGAATATCGCTGGCGGCCGTTTGGCGCATAATGCTGTTTTCTAGGCTCTTTACAAATGGCCGCCAGGCTTCCGCCGTTAGCTCGGAGCCCACCACCTTGGTGGCAAGTCGTTCACGAAAACGTTTTTTGGCTTCGCCGAATGTCGGGTTTTGCTTCAGTACCCATTCATAAAACGTAAAATACACTCTGAGACGTGCTTTGTAGCGACGCTTTTCGGGGAGTCCATCGTAAAGGGGCATCTCATACATAATGACGTGGTGCACCAAATCCGGGCGCAGCCGCGCCACCCGTAGCGCAACTAGGGCCCCCAACGAGTGTCCGACGAGCAGAACCGGCTGGCCAAAGCGCTTGTGCTTTATGCTAGCAATTACGGCCTGGGCATGCGTATCAATATCGTAAGATGGCCACCTAGGTTTTGGCGAATCACCGAAGCCCAGCAAGTCAAAGGCCACTACACGAAATGGCTCATTCTCCAGGCGGCTTATTAAGGGCTGCCACACGCGAGCCGACTGACCGATGCCATGCAGAAGCACCACTGGCGTGCCCCCTCCCACATCGCTACGCTTAGCCAAAAGGTATGGACGTCCTAAAAAACGATGCCAAAACTCATCAAACATACTTCTAGTATAGGTGTTACTTCTTAGCAGTGCGAGCCTGGCGCGAAGCCTGGAAGGCCAAAAGGATGATTACGATGCCAACAAAGCCAGTAATAACTTCCGGTACCGAGTGAATAATGCTCACGAATAATGCGATTGCCAACGCTAAAATAGCGTAATGTGCACCATGTTCCAGGTAAATGTAGTTGCTTAACGACTTGTGGCGTACCAGCTGGATGGTTAGCGTGCGCACCCATAGCGCACCAACACCCAAACCGAGGGCAATCAAAATGACGTTATTGGTGATAGCGAAGGCTCCAAGCACGCCGTCAAAACTGAAGCTGGCATCGAGCAGCTCTAGGTACAAGAATGCGCCGAGTGCCGCCCAGCCGGTGCGCTTTGCGCCGGTGGTTAATGCTGCCTGCTTCTTGTCCATAAAGGCAATCGCCTGATGCAGCAAGGTGTACACCACAATACCGGCAATGCCGGCCCGCAGGGTCGTTCCTACGTGTTCGTTCCCCGGAACTAAAGCGGTCACGCCAACAACGAGTAACGCACCGAGTGGCGCCAGCCACCAGTAGCCACCGAGTCGTTGTAAACGCTTTTCGAGTCGGCGCAGCCACTGCTCCTCACGGTCGTCGTCGAATAAGAAATACAGTGCGAGTGTCAGTAGGAACGCGCCACCAAAGGCTGAAATTGTTGGGTGTGCCAGCTCTAGATGGTGTGCGTATTCTTCGGGATGATGCAACGCAAGGTCAATTACCTGACCCCAACCAAGCCCAGCCGTAACAACGACAATCGCGACCGGAAACACCAGGCGCATACCAAAAACGGCAACCAGCATGCCAACCGTTAGAAATACTTGCTGCCAAATACGACTCATGTGGTCGAGCACTTTGGCGTTAACCACGGCATTGTCAAAACTAAAGGCCACCTCAATGGCAATTAGCACAACCACGGTGTACGCAGCCGAAGGGCCAACCCACACGGCGGCCGCGGCTACAGAGAGTAGCGTCAGCAATGCAGACCATTTAACTTGGAGAAGCGCTTTTAACACAACCTATATCCTACCACACGACTGCTGTTATGCGCTCAACTAGATGATGTCACGGATTCTTTAATCTGCTTAATACTCAGGATCGAAAACAGGAAGCCTTTAATAAAGTCGTCCTGTCGCTTCGTTTTATCAGGCTCGGCCACAAATAGTAACTCTGTTATATTTTCCAAACTTTCGTGCACTGACGGATGATTTTCAACAAACATCCCGCGCCACAAACTAGTGTGGAATTTCCTAAAAGCGGCCGTTGACTGCTCGATGTACTCAGCGTCTTCCTTAGACAAACCATCTTCACTACCACGATCAAGTGGATTCACGTTCAAAATAACCTCGGCTAACTCCTGCCCTTCGTCGCTCGTCATAACTTCGACCAGGGTATGCATGCCCATCACAGTTCCGGCAAGAAAGTCGCAGTTGATCTTTGTGCGATTAACCTCCGTAAGTGGAGGTGCGCCCTCAGCCTCTTCATCGTATTCATCAATAAACATGAAGCGAGCCATACGGTGGAAGTATGTAAGTAGCTGGTAGTCGGAATTTAGTTCCTGCAACACCTTGAGGTTGACCGCCATTTCGGGGGCACTCGGATATAGATGACACTCGTCATTTATAACCTCCCACACCTTAGTTGGAGCTTCACGGTTTTCAGCTTCGGGCCATGGATGATCTGCCATATGTTTGTTTCCCTACACTACTTTGGCTTAACTATACACCCACAGTTGCTATAATGTAAGCAATAGTTAGTTATGCAAAAAACACCCGAACAACTCGACGTTGATATTAGATTTTTATTGGCCAATGACCGTACACTTTTGGCTTGGATTCGCACCAGCCTGGCCGTTCTAGCCGGTGGCCTGGTACTTATGCAGGTTCACAAAGGCGAACAAGTCATTGGCATGGGCGTGCTGGCCGCCGGAGCTCTCGTAGCACTTATTGGTTACAGCCGCTACCGTGCCGCCGATCGCGCTATACGCGCTGGCCGCCTGCCAAGTTCCGGTAAAGGCCCCGCATTCGAAGTTGGATTGGTCGTATTTTTAGCCATTGCACTCGGTACTGCCGAACTTGTCCTAACGCACTAGCCCCTTGGCACTAAGCCAATTCCCAGTTACACTAGAGATAATAAGAGCCTCAAGTGAGGCTAAAATATAACGCTGTCCACCAGCGTTTTTTAATGTCCCGAAGGAGACACCAAGCAGATGAACGACACCACCATCCAAAGCGGTAAAAATGCCCTCGAACGCTTGTCAGACAACCTGTTCAATGTGCAGTCATTAGTGACATTGGTTGTTTGTATTGCGGCCGCCTTACTCATCGGTCACCTGATTGCGGCTGCGCTGCGCAAAGTCGTCAACGTTATTGGCGCCCAGGCCGACAAAAGCCAAGACCTTCGCACCGTAAATCGTCTGCGCCGCTATGAAACGCACCTGGTACTCAGCATTGCCCTCATCCGCACGCTGCTCGTGCTCTTTAGTTTGTACTTTTGGTGGCTTATTGACCACCCGCAGGGCCAGCCCACTGCCTTGATTGGTGCCAGCGCCGTATTAGTTGTGCTGATGGGTGCCTCGCTCGGCCCCATTTTACGCGATGTCGCAAGCGGTAGCGTGATGATGGCCGAGCAGTGGTACGGCGTGGGCGACCACGTGCGCATTGAACCGTTTATGGACATGCAGGGAGTTGTCGAACGCGTTACACTGCGCAGCACCCGCATCCGCGGCTTAAACGGTGAGATTATTTGGGTTAATAATCAGCAGATTGCCGGTGTGCGCATTGCCCCGCGTGGTATCCGCACCATCGCCCTCGAACTATTTGTAAATGATCCGACCGCCGGCGAAAAACTCGTTGTCGCCGCCAACAAACGCCTTCCGAGTGGCCCGCTACTCCTCGTCAGCCCCCTTGAAGTAGTTGAAGTTGCAGAAGTGGGTGAAAAGCTCTGGCACATTACGGCCGTCGCCGAAACTGCACCGGGACGTGAATGGCTGGTTGAAACTTCCGCCGTGGACCTGATTAAGTCACTCGACGAAGAACGAAAAAACCCCGTCATAGAGCATGGACCGTTGGCCCGTTACGCCGACAGCGAAGCCGACAAACGCTTCCGTCGCACCATTACCAATGCCCGTAAAAAGCCATCTCAAAAGCGTCGCGTCGTCAAAAAAGTCCCCGTCAAACCACGAGCACGCAAAAAGGCCAAAGAAAACTAGAGCGGCTTGCGCGCAATCAAATAAGATTTAGAGTGCACGCGCTCTGCCTCTCCCGGGAACTCAACGGGGCGCCTAATATCACGCGTTAGTGATGGCTGCCAACCCGCTGCCTGATAGGTGCGCAGCAACTGTCCCGGGTGCAGCATAGTTACTTTGTGTTTTTCAGCCTTAACCTCAGGAGTCAGCATATAGCCACTCACAATATTTATGCCTCCACGACGGGTCCGAGCTTGCATCTCTCGAAGCAGTTCGCTTTGCTCATTGCGCGGTAGCGTGTGCAGCATTTCATTAGACAACACAACGCTGTATTCGTCTTCTAGGTCGCGAATACCAAGCGCGTCCATCTCAACAAAACGGCAGGCTTCCGAGCCGAGGCCTTTTTGTAGCTTGAAAGTATTTGCTGATTCAATCGCCTGCGGGTCGGCATCAACTCCCAGCACCGCGCCAAAGCCCCGCTCGGCCAGAGCAATGCTGTTTCGTCCTTCCCCGCAACCAACGTCCAACGCCGTACGGTCTGCGAGAGTCGCCTCATGAGAAATGGTTGTAAGATAATGCGCCACGAGGCCATTTGGAGGTGGCAACTGCGGCGCCGAATCGCGAGTAATTGTTTCTAACGACATTATTGTTAATTATAGCATACTTTGTCAAATTTTGCAACTGTAACAGATATGGCTATACTGAATAGTATGAACCCTCAACCGTTGGCGGAGCGGATGCGGCCACAATCTCTGGCCGATGTCGTTGGACAGCTGCATTTAGTTGGTAGCGGCCAGATTATTCACGAGATCATTGCCTCCAAACAACCAACTAGCCTCATCTTGTGGGGCCCGCCTGGCAGCGGCAAAACCACCCTGGCCCGGATTATCGCCCAGGAAACTGAGGCCGAATTTATTGAGCTGAGCGCCGTCACTGCCGGCAAAGCCGACGTTGTTAAAGTTGTGGAGCGTGCCCAGCAAAATCGCCGCCTTGGTTTGCAGACCATTTTGTTCGTTGATGAAATCCACCGTTTTAATAAGGCGCAGCAAGACGCCTTCCTGCCCCACGTTGAAGACGGCACAATTAGTTTAATCGGCGCTACCACCGAAAACCCAAGTTTTGAAGTGATCAACCCGCTGCTGAGCCGCTCGCGCGTACTGGTGTTAGAACCGCTCACGAAGGATGACATGCTCGGCATCATCAACCGTGCCGCAAAAAGCGAAAAAATTAAGATATCCGACAAAGCAGCTGACTTGCTGGCCGAACTAAGTGGTGGCGACGCCCGAGTGGCACTCGGCAACTTGGAGCTTGCACAGCAATTAGCTGCCGGTAAGCAAATTACGCCTAAGATCGTCGAAACGGCAGCTCAAACTAAACTACCCGGCTACGACAAGAAGGGCGAAAATCACTACAACATCATAAGTGCCTTTATTAAATCGATGCGCGGCTCCGATGCCACGGCCGCCCTGTACTGGCTGGCCCGTATGCTACAAGCTGGCGAAGACCCAAAGTTCATCGCTCGCCGTATGGTGATATTTGCTTCTGAAGACATTGGCTTGGCCGCCCCTGCGGCCTTAAACCTCGCAGTTTCGACCTTTCAAGCAGTAGAACGCATTGGCTTGCCCGAAGCGCAGTACAATTTATTCCACTGCGCTGCTGTACTGGCCAAGTCACCCAAGTCTCGAGAGGTTTCGGATGCCATGTACGCCGCCCAGGCGGCAGCCAAACAATATCCCGATGCGCCCGTACCTTTAGCGCTCCGCAATGCTCCTACCAAGCTCATGAAAGACCTTGGCTATAACAAAGGCTACAAGTGGGAAGCCGATTTTAAAGCTAAAGAGGGCTTTTTGCCATCAGAGCTCGGCGATATCAATTTCTTTTAGTACTATTGCTATACTGTGCTTATGGGTACTGGTATTATCACCAAAGAACTAACAAAAACATATCCCGGCACAAAAACTCCAGCGCTCAACAATCTCTCGTTACAGGTTAATCCTGGCGAGGTGTACGGCTACCTTGGAGCCAATGGTGCCGGCAAATCAACCACCATCCGTCTGCTTCTAAACTTCATTCAGCCCACTGCTGGGATGGCTAGCATTAATGGCCTCGATATCGTTAGGGACAGCGTTAAGGCTAAAAGGCATGTCGGTTACCTATCGGGTGATGTAGCACTCTACCCTAAGATGACTGGCCAGGAGCTATTCAATTACCTACTAAAATTGCACGGCGTACATGACACCACCTATTTACGGGCGTTGGTTAAGCGCTTCGAAGCAACCACCAACAAGCCGGTGGGGGAACTGAGTAAAGGTAACCGCCAAAAGATTGGCATCATTCAGGCGTTGATGCACAAGCCAAGCGTTCTGATTCTGGACGAACCAACCTCGGGCTTAGACCCGCTCATGCAAGAAGTTTTTTATGAAGCCATCCGCGAGGCGAAAGAGCGCGGTGCAGCTGTACTTATGAGCAGTCACAATCTTGTTGAGGCACAGACCGTTTGCGACCGCGTGGGCATCATTAAAAATGGTAAGCTGATTCGTGAACAGGTCATGTCAGACGACAGTCAATTGGGCGGCGTTACCTTCCGCGTAGTCTTGTCTGAAGCGTCCACCCTAGCTCAGCTCAAGAAGTCTAAGGGCTTAAAGTTTTTGTCACAGCAAGGCTCAAATACGGCTCTCGTACAGCCGGCGGGCACCATTAACGAAGCACTAAAAGCGCTGAGCCAGTTCGATATACGCGAGCTCACCACCCAGCAGCTCAACCTTGAAAATGAGTTTTTGGAATTTTACGGAAACGGGGATAACCAATAATGATCGCCACTATTCTCTGGGAACTTAAGCGCCGCCGCAACGCCATTTTTTGGTGGACGTTGGGCAGCGTAATATTAACAGTTGTCATCTTGGCGCTGTACCCGTCAATTCGCGATCAGGCCAATGATCTTAATAAGGTCATCAACAGCCTGCCGCAGGGCGTGCGCGAACTAAAAACCGGCGGCGCCAGTACCGTCGATGTCGCCGATCCGATTGCCTTCTTAAATTCACAGCTGTTTTACGCCACCCTGCCGATTTTATGGATTATCTTAGCTATTACTCGCGGTAGCGGCGCGCTTGGCCGCGAAGAACAAGACCACACGCTAGAACTGCTTTTAGCTCGCCCAATAAGCCGCAGCCGTTTGTTGCTCGCCAAAGTTTCAAGCTTAGTTTTGGAATTTGTAATTGTTGGTGGCGCCACGTTGGCCGCCGTTATTCTGCTTGCGCCCGTATTTGATTTGCATGTCGGTGCCTGGGCCCTTACTGAAGCTACCCTCTACACAATAGCGTTTTCGCTCAGCTTTGGGCTCATCGCCTTTGCACTGCAGGCCGCCAGCAACATCACCCGCCGTGCCGCCAGCGCCATTGCGGTGCTTATAAGCTTCGGCGGCTACTTGCTCGCTTCGCTCAGCGGGCTCACCGACTGGCTCGAAACGCCAGCCAAACTCGCTACGTTCCATTACTTTGCGCCCGACAAGATAATGCATGGAGAAATGGTTACCGGCCTTAATATCTATCTAATTGGGTCACTCGTTCTCTGCGCTATTATTTCGCACGTCGGCTTCCGCCGTCGTGATATATCTTAGTACCCGCTGAAGTGATCGGTGTGGATATAGCTGCGCTTTACGCCTAGCTTCCGTAGTGACTTGCTATAAAAGTCGACCATACCGTGCGGACCGGATATATATATCTGCCTCTTAGCAAAGTCAGGCACCAATTGTTGCAGTTCGCCGTCCGCCAGCCTGTCGATAACGTAGTGTGTTGTTACGCCCACCGACTTAGCCGTGTCGAGCAAATCCTTAAAAACGAATTCATCTTTATTTACAGCCAGGTACACAAATTCTATGTCGCGCTCTCGCTTCGTTTCCAGCAACTGCGCCACCATACTTCGGAATGGCGTAACACCAATACCGCCGGCAATAAACAGTAACTTTTGATCGCCTGCCGGTAGCGTAAACTGTCCAGAGATATTTGCCACCCGGATTTTGTCGCCAACATTGATTTTTGCTAAGGCCCGTTTAAACGAACTCCCTTTTTCGAACGTACGCACCGCCAAACGAACATCATCCTCGGCTGGTGCGGACGCAATGCTGAACGTACGACGATTTCCACGAATGTCCGCACCAGGATGCGCAAGCGTCCATTCCATGTATTGACCCGGAATAAACCGCAGACCTTTTGGTTTATCGAACGTTACCTCCAAGATATCCGGAGCAAGCTGCTTTTTCTGTTTGACATAGAGCCAACTCCCGAAGGGAGCTGCCAAGAAGGTCGCCAGGAGGTTGCCCACCAGCAGCACCGTGTGCGGTGCCGTACTCAGCTGCCAAAAGTGTAATTGCGCAGAGAATAGTGCGCCGACAACCACAGCCACCAATAGCTGATAATACTTGTCGGAAGGCGAGGTTATAGGCTCCACCAGCATAATGCTACCCAAGAAGACGAGTGGCCACGAAAAGAATGTATTCTTAACTATTTCAGTGGCAGCCTGATCCCGACCCAAACCAATAATTAACATCACCGCCAGCGCGGCCGCAGCAAACACGAAAAACATTGTAAAGCGTCGCTGCTTACGTAGCACTAGCACTGCTAAGACTGCCGTGACCGGCAACAAAGCCGGCGTAGCAATCCACCAGTTTGCCGACATCAGTCCAGTCACACTCACAACAAAGGCACCGAAGGCGGCCGGGTTAAAAACATGGCTACCTCGCCACACCAACACATATTTCGACGCCATGGCAATTGCCCCGCATAATGCGGCCAGACCAACGAACGATAGGCTTACACGCGGACTTAAAATACACGATAAGATTAATGCCGTAATCAGCCACGATTCGCTGTTTGTGCTGGCGCGAAACAAACGCGCGAATACTTCGTTGGCAACATAGCAGCTCGCACCTAGAACAAAAACGGAAATAATTAAGCCAACAGGATTAATGCTAATAATATCCAGGAACGCCAGAACGTCGGCAATCACCACTAAACTCAGTAGTCCGTACAATACACTCTTATACATAGTCAGCTTGTTGGAGAGATTGTCGAAGGCCTGAAGTACGTTAGTCATATCGTTTCCTTAGTTAAAGAATTCGGCTGAAAAGTTTTGCGAATATCGCAAGCTACCATCAGCATACACCAGAGCATACGCAAACTCGAAGTGCTTGCGGAGCAACCCAGGGTCAGCAAAAAACAAGGCTGTAGCGAGGCCATCCGCCAATAACGCCGAATCGGCTTGCACCCACACAGCGCTTAAGGTTTCTGTAGATTTTCGAGCAGCCGGATCCATGATGTGATGATACCTACCCCAGGCCCGCCGATTTGGCGCCGATCCGCATAGTGCCCCCTGCTCCAGATCTGCCACGCCAATCACCTGCGATGAATCATTTGGGTTTTCTAAGCCAATCTTTAGAGGCGCACCCAGACCATAGACATACATGTCGCCACCAGCGTCGACGCAGAATTTTTGCAGGCCTTCCAGACGTAGCAAGTCGCTGACTAGATCCACCAAGAAGCCTTTGCCGGCCGCCCCAAAATCTAACAGCACAGGCTGCTTCACACGCAGCACATTATTTTCTTCTACACTGAGCGTTTCTTCCCAACTTGGCACGGCCTTCAGTTGGGACTTTGGCTCTAAACTATACGTGCTATCGTAGCCCGCATCAGACAATAGCTGACCGACCAACGGCGTCACCTGGCCATCCGTCAAATCGTACAACCGCTGGTAGAGATTGATCATTGGTGCGGCATACGCCGGCAATTTGTAAGCGCCGGCGCGTTCGAACATACGTGTTACGAGCGAACCAGCGCGGAAACGCGAAAACGTATCATCAAAATCGTCGATTAGGCGTGCAATCTTATGCTGTAGCGCAGCACCGTCTAGCTGGATAGGCTCATATACGCCAATCCACCACTGCGTACCAATAGCATCAAAGGACCACTCCCAAGAAAGAGGGTTAGACTTCGGCTTGGTCGCGGATTTGTTGGATGGCATCGTTGAAGCCCTGCGACGTTAGTGACGAGCCGGAAACGCGGCTCAGGTGGACATCGTTAATGTTCTTACCCACAACTTGCGACTTATAGCCATCAATGAAATCCTGTTGGTGCTGTTTGGCTTCAGCATCGTTCGCGCCATTTGTGGCTGACGTGTTAGTAATAACATTGTCCTTTAGAGTGACACTGACAGTGATTTCTTCATTGCCGCCAGGAGATACGTAATCGCCCGTGGCCTCATACGTACCGTCCTTGTAGGTAGCGCTTGGATCGGCCGCTTGGTTTGTAGAACTGGTGCTGGCGGTATCGCCAGAGTTATTTTGCGAATCGTTACCCTTTCCCGCGATAACCGCTCCCGCCACAATAACAGCGATGACGATTAATACGGCGAGTGTCGCAATAATCTGTTTCTTGTGCCCTGACGATTCTTCCATGCTGGCCTCCACTTATTGACTATTTAAAGTATAGCACCGCTTTTCTGAGGATGCGCTTTAAGATTGGCAAGCTTGCTCGTTTTTTGCTATAATCACCATCTGTTAGCCAAGATCAATGGGGATTGGCCAAGTGGTAAGGCAACGGGTTCTGGTCCCGTGATCGGGGGTTCGAATCCCTCATCCCCAGCCAAGCATAAGCACTATGAAAGACTTCTTAGGGGGTCCTTAGGCGGTTAAACCTGGTGTTTCGATTTTCTTAGGTTATAGTATGTTTTATGTACATTGACGATGAC
>OUMM01000004.1_pt1 | contig 20992 bp, 29 predicted proteins | sample 1691001 | NCBI WGS metagenome assembly OUMM01 (sample SAMEA3914864, study PRJEB12502) | metagenome | biome: forest; material: soil | place: USA | collected 2012-03-12 | depth 0.3 m
CACTATGGTTGTGCAGGTAAATGGCAGGCTGCGCGGCGAAATCCAGGTCGCTGCTGATGCGGACGACGCCTCGGTCATCGAAGCTGCAAAAGCAGATGAAAAGGTTGCCGCTAACCTAGAAGGCAAAGATATTAAAAAGACAATTGTTGTACCAGGTAAGCTGGTCAACTTCGTTGCAGTTTAGATAATAAAAAAGACCGCTCAGCGGTCAGACAACAAGACGAACATGACAAGCAGATAGGGAGGGAAGAAAACAACGGAGGCGAAGCCACCGTCAAACCCCATCTGCCGTCACATTCGCCCTGTGCTGCTGAAGCAGCAGGTTGGTGTCAGGACCGGGTGTGATCCATGAGCCAGGCGAGGCCCTCGTCGAGGTCGTGTAGGCGGTAGATCTTCTCCCGGTTGAGCTCGGACATGCCGAAGCGCTCCAGGAGGATGGCGGCCACGTGCTGCTCGCGCAGGCTGGTCCAGTCGAGGCCGGTGATCAGGTAGACCGTCAGGGTGTGCTCGGTGATCATGAAGTAGGAGATCTCCCGCACGCTGTTGAGTCGGCCGATCATCGCCTCGACGAGCGGATCGAGTCCCGGAATGGGGTCGTAGCTGTCGGGGTCGATTCCGCCGAGGGACTTGGTGGTGATGTTCTCGCTGGCGTAGAACACCAGGGCGGGATCATCGTTCTGCGACGGCAGGACAGCGAGCTCGACAGTTTCGATCGTGGTGGTCATGCTTCAGTTTCTCCTTGTAGGTAGTGCCGCAGGCTGGTGAGCCAGACGGGCAGGCTGATGATGCTCCAGATGCCGAACGCCAGGATGAACGCAGCAAGCTGCATCCAGTCGGTGACGGAAGGCGCTCGAAGACCGGTGATGAGCCAGATCTCGAATGCACACGCAAATGCCAGCAGAATTTCGCCAGCATCCCGTATGGCAGGCCAGACGGTCATCGGCGCCTCCAATCGATGGTTGTTTTCTTGTACAAACGGGGCAGGCGATGCACGGCATGCACCAACTGCCCGGTTCGTAATTACTATCTGCTTGTCAAAAAACAACCCTGGAGTTACCTCCACAGGGTATCTCTTAATTATAACACATAAATATACTCTAGTCAATACTCTTATGCTTGACGGGCTTGTCTTCCAGGGGTAAATCCGGTAAAATGAAGCGTAATAACTAGTAACATAACCATTTAGGAGCAGTCCACATGGGTAAACCAAAAAAGCGCACTAGCCCTCGCGCCACCGGTGCTCGCCGCAGCCACCTGGTGCTAAAGCTGGCCCGTAAAGTAAACGGTAAATCGCCAGTTAAGGTTCGCACTACTAAGCGCGAAACTGGCAAAGTAAAAGCTTAACAAATCAGCTAGCTGCCAGCTTAAGTTGGCAAGATCCTTAGGGAAACAAAGATATGGCATCAAATCGTCACCTCGGTCGAATCATCGCCTTACAGACTCTCTACGAAGAAGAGTTCCGCTTAGATGCGGACGATAAAGACTTTGATCTGCGTGCCGTTTTGCAGCGTAACATTGCGCGCTACAAGGATATGGTCGACGATACCGAGTTCATTACGAACTTGGTTACGGGCGTATCTAAGCAAGCTAAGGAGCTGGATGCGACGCTGCAGCCAGTGGCTCCCGAGTGGCCAATCGACCAGATTGCACGGATGGATCGCATCATTTTGCGCATAGGCTTATATGAACTCGAAAACGACCAGGGCGTACCACCAAAAGTGGTTATCAATGAAGCTGTCGAGCTGGCCAAGGCCTTTGGTGGTGACAACTCAAGTAAGTTTGTAAATGGCGTACTGGGTACGCTGCTACGCCAAAAGCTGGGCGAAGATGCTCCAGCTCCAACACCCGAAAAAGCCGACAAAGAACCCGCTCCAGAATCCCAGAAAGAAGGGGACTAATGCGTAAGCCAAAGCCGCTGCAGGGCTTCCGCAAAATTGTTGGCCGCAAGCCGGTTATTGATGAGGCTGTGCACGAAACCACCTCGGGCGGCATCGTTTTTCGCCGCAACGACAAGGGTGAACTGCAGCTACTCCTTATTAAAGACGCCAAAAACCGCTGGACCATCCCTAAAGGTCACGTCGAACCTGGCGAGGAACCCAAAGAAACTGCCGAGCGCGAAATTCGTGAAGAAACGGGTCTGAAAGAAATGAAGGTGATGAGCTGGCTTGGTAAGGTGAACTTCCGCTACCGCCGTGGCCATACCCTCGTACTCATGACCATGCACATTTATCTGGTACAAGGCCAAGGCGACACCGATGACCTGACGCCAGAAGACTGGATGAACGGCATTGAATGGTTGCCGGCCAACGACGCCATCGACAAGATTGCCTATGAAGACATCGGTAAACTGATATTATTAGGAATGAAGAAAATCCGCGACGCAAAACTCTAGACTATGGACACAAACGTTTACCAATCCTTTGCCCAAGACAAACTAAAGACCACATTTAATGACATTAACTTGTTGGTCACGGCCTTTACGCATCGCTCCTACTTAAACGAGCACAAAAAGACCGTTAGCGAGCATAATGAACGCCTGGAGTTCTTAGGCGATGCTGTGCTCGAGCTGGTAGTCACCGAGTATCTGTACGGCAATTTTGACGATCCAGAAGGTATTTTGACCAACTGGCGCAGTGCCCTAGTGCGCACCGAAAGTATTGGTGCGGCGGCCGCCCGCTACGACTTTGAGCCATTGCTACGCCTAAGCCGCGGCGAAAAGCGTGGTACCGACCGTGCTCGCGCCCAAATTTTGGCCAACAGCTTCGAAGCTGTTGTCGGCGCACTGTACCTCGACCAGGGCTACGAAAAAGCCAAAGAATTTATTACGGAAGCAATTTTATCGACCTTTAAAGAAATCCTGCGCACTGGCTCTTGGATGGATCCAAAGTCCCACCTGCAGGAAGTGGTTCAAAGCCAAGAAGGCTTTACTCCTGTGTACAAGGTTATGGCTGAAGACGGCCCAGACCATGACAAGACCTTCACGGTCGGCGTATACGTTAATAACGTGCTGCGCGGGCAGGGTGTTGGCCCAAGCAAGCAAGCTGGCCAGCAGAAGGCCGCCGAAGCTGCACTTGAATACTACAACTCGCAACAGTAGTTGCAACAGCGCATCTAGATTGTATAATATCTAAACTATGTCTGAGCTGGATCCGAACCTAGAGTTCTTTAACTATGCCCCACACCCTAATGAGCGCGCGAGCGTGTATATAGGCGACGGCATGACTGAACAGGACCGTGAAGCGGCCGAGCAGATAGCGCGTATCTTCTACAGGCCAGACAAGCCTATCGAATCGACGGTGGTGCTTATACCGGTAGCGGCGAACCAGGATGCGGACCACGTTTTCCCGGCAATGCGTGAGTACGCCCGACAGCGCAACTGCGACCCTTTTACTGTATGTCTGCTATTTAACTACCCCCTTGATAATGAAACGGATGGTGCTAGTGAAAATGTGGAGAAGAGCACTCGGGAGATAGCACGGGCGATAGATGCTTTTCCGCATTTAGACATTCGTGCAGCCGGTGCTGGATATTCCAGTAGCTCCACGATTGGTGAAAAACGTGGTGACTTATGGAATGGGGCATTTATGGCTGCATACGTGAATGGTAAGTTTGATGAAGGCCTAGACGTAATTGGCCTTAACCATGATATCGACACGATGTCTATGAGTCCGCACTACATCTCTCGGGTGCAATCGTACTACGCACGCAAACAGGCACGAGCTTTGGCTGTCGGCGCGCAACATGCTGCCTTGCCGCCAGTTGGTACGCGCGTCTCACATGCAGTGCTGCCGACCCATCCTCACGTGGGTATGGTTACCCGTTGGATCGATAACACTTATTTCCAGCACGCAGGTCATGCGAGCTATGAAGCTGGCATTGCCATTCCGTTTAGTCACTATGCTCAGCGAGGCGGCTTCAATAATGCTGACGTAACTCATGAAACTTCCAGATTTGCGCCTGCCAATGGCTACATGAATATAGCCGGAGCGCAGCTTGTCACTTCACCACGGCGTTACATTGACCGGGTTGGTGAACATGGACCCCAAAACATTTGGACAAATGATACGTTTGGGCCAGCGGACTCATGCCGAACCTATTTACGCCCAGATATAACTAAAGAGCATGCCGAGGACATTATTGTTGAGCGTATGCACAATGACATTCATGATAGCTGGCTTTTCGATAACCTAGCGGATATTTTTCAGGACTTTTCAGACGCATCACTGGCAGAACTACAGTCCGAAAGCTTTGTCGCTGCGCTACGTGAACGTGTGAGGGAGCGTACTCAAAGGCAGCTTGCTAAGGCCGAGCGACTACTCAGGCATCTTGTTGGGTCGGAAATACTTGCGGCTATGGCTCGCGACAGTGTTGATATAGCAGAATACAGCGATAACCAAGTTAATATTGCGGTGTCTTTGAATACTGCATGGTTGCTTGAAGCTGATTGCAGCGAAGCTACGGTTGACAACAGAGGTGGTAACCTGTAAAATAAGCAAGTCTTAATAAGTAAACCTAGGAGATAGGGATGTTAGTCATTCGTATGCAGCGCACTGGTCGCAAAGGCCACGCTCAATTCCGCGTTGTCGTCCAAGACAGCCGTCGGACCCCTACCAGTGGTAAAGTCGTAGCTTACCTTGGTAGTTACGACCCACACACAAAAACTACTACGCTCGATAAAGAAAAAGCCGGCTTTTACGTTGAGCACGGCGCGCAGCCATCTGACCGCGTAGCACGTCTATTGCAGGCCGAAGGGGTTGCTTTGCCTAAGTGGGTTAAGCAGTCTGCCGACAAGCAGCGCACTGTTCGTAATGCCGAAAAGCGTCGCTCAACCACTCCAAAAGAAGAGGTTGCAGAAGAGGCTCCAGCAGAAGCTGAAGCACCCGCCGAAGAGGCTCCAGCCGAGGCGCCTGCCGAAGCTGACGCTGAAGCAGCAGAAACTCCAGCAGAGTAAGAATCCTCTCAATCATTCTTAAGTATTGTTTGCTATACTGCGTTATAGCCAGTTAAGCGAGGAGACTGTCACATGAATAACAGCATTGACCAGCAATTTGTTGAGTTTGTTGTAAAATCCCTGGTAAGCAATCCTGATGCCGTGCAAGTGGAGCGGCGCATCGATGAAAAAGGTGTGCTCCTAGAGCTCACCGTCGACCCAGAAGATCTTGGCCGCGTAATTGGTAAGCGCGGTGCGACCGCGCAAAGCTTGCGCACCTTACTGCGTGCCCTAGGTACCAAAAACGAAGCCCGCTACAACCTGAAGATTGTCGATAACGGCGTGCCTAGTGCACCGTCATCAACCGACGATGATGCCACAGCGGCAGTGGACGACACCGCAACCACTGACGCGCCGAGCGACCTCAGTGAGTTGAGCGAAGAAGGCGAAATCAAAGTCGATCGACCAGTCGCTGCAAGCGATGCCGAAGACCGTATGTCACGCCACCGCCGCGAGCTCGCTGAACTCGACGATTTGGACGTATAAAACGCTTGATACCGCTAGCGTTTTGAGCTAGACTAAGTACTAGTCCTTACAGGACGAACCTGTACAAACAAAAACCAAAAGCTCATGCGAGCCATCGATTACCAGGTAGTAATCAATGGGAGCTTTATGTGACAAAAAGAGCCGGCATTAGTGTCCGGCTCTTTTTGGTTTAGTCCACCAAAACGAAATTATGAAGCAGCTTGGATAGGGTAGTCCGGCCACCATCGCCGTGATAGGTCTTAACAATAATCCAGAGTCCGTAGCCGCCAACCATCAGCAACTCTCCAAAGCCAGAGCTGTAGTACCAGCCTATCTCATGGATAGATCCAAAGGTAATCCAGCCGCCAATAAGTATCATAGAAAACGCCGCAATCCGTACGGCGCGCCAGGCGTCTTGACGCTTTGACTTGCGGGTTTTACTCAGCAGTCCATCAACCACAACGGTGGCAGTAATACTTATGCCGGCGAGCGTAACGCCCGCCATATGAATATAATGTGGCACCGGCCGCCAGGTTACGGGCATAAACGCTACCAGGTAAAGCCCCAGGATTGTCAGTGTTAACAGGCCGATAACTGGCCGGGCGTGCTTCACGGTCCGACGCAAGTAGTTGCGCCAGCGCCATAAGCCGTAGGCGGCAAAAAACACAGCGCCGCAGAAGTAGGGCGCTGTACGTACGTCGGTGCCAAAATCGCTAAAGGCCGTAGACCAGGTACGAAGTTCTGGGCGAATAGCAAAACAAACACTAAAACCAACAGCCATGCCTAGCAGGGCCGCGATGCCCCAAAATCGGCCATGCAGACGCTGTATATAGCGGAACAGCAGTACATTATCGAGTAGGACCGAAATCTTACGCTTATGAACCGTAATGTGCCAATATTTTTTTAATTTTTTATTTGCCATTTTCTATTATTTTACCAGCATAAGCAGCAATACCATACCGCCTCTGTTATGTATGACGTTAACGGTGTAAAATACCAGCAGATGAAAATTCAGATTATTACCTTATTCCCGGAAATGTTTACCGGCGTGCTGGGCAACAGCATGCTGTGGAAGGCAAGCGACCGGGACATTGTCCAATACGAGTTCATAAATCTGCGCGATTTTGGTATTGGCCCGCGCAAGCAAGTCGACGATACGCCGTACGGCGGCGGCGACGGCATGTTGCTCAAGCCAGAGCCACTAGTAGCTGCCATTGAGCTAGCCAAGCAAAACGACCCAACCGCTAAGGTATATTTACCAACTCCACGCGGTGCGCTGTACAAGCAGTCCACAGCAAAACAGATTGCCGCTGCCGACGAGGGCATGATTATTGTTTGCCCGCGTTATGAAGGCTACGATGAGCGCATCACGAACTGGATCGACCAGCAATTCCGTATTGGCAACTACGTGCTTACTGGCGGCGAGCTGCCGGCAATGATTTTAATTGATAGTGTCGTGCGCCTGTTGCCAGGCGTTTTAGGCGGCGAAACCAGTGCCGAGATCGAATCGTTCCAAGAGGATGACGAAACAATTGAATTTCCTCAGTACACACGGCCTGCGGAGTTTCGCGACCTCAAGGTGCCGGAGGTGCTGCTAAACGGCCACCACGCAGAAATTGCTAAATGGCGGGCTGAGCAGCAAGGAACTGACTCTTAGAGCATTCCGAGGGTATCGCGGACATGCTGGGCGCCGCGTGCGGGATCGAGAAGATCTGAGTGCCAGCCATCTTCAAGAACCGTATGTAGGGCAGTTCGGTTGCGTTGGTCATGGCGAAGCTCGCGACATGTATTGTTGTGGGCTGTGCGGAGATCCTGAAGGAAGCGATCGATGTCAGTCTCAGAGCCAGATAAACCGTTGCGCAGACAAACAATTGTTAAAACGCCTGCACCTTCGTTTGCCACACGACCAGCCAGAACTATGGCATTCTGTCGGTTTTCTGGGCCTCGCATAGTGTCTGCGACGTTGGCGAGTTTTTCTGGGACGCTGGTTTCGTTTTCCTCATCAATGTCACGGTTACTATAGCCGTACTCCTCAACGTGGCGGTCGCCGGAGCTAAACAGGGCATCTTTTGCCTGATAGAATGCGTAGCGGCCTAGGCCGCGAACTTTGCCAGCCTCAGGCTTTAGGTTCCAGCCGTCGCGCAACAGCACGGCGTCAAACTGACGTTCTCGCTCGCCGAAGAGCTGCATGCCTTGTACTGCAGGAACACCCAATGAGTCACCCATGGCGAGTGTTGTGTCCATGCCGAGTCGATCGAGTTGCTCGTGCACAAAATCAAGCCGGCGAAGGCTCATTTCGCGGTACATATCGCCGTGTACTTGATTGGCATCCTTCGCTTTATAGCCAAAGACGGTGCGCTTCTTCTGCGCAAAAAGGTCAGACATAACAAATGGCATGCCAAGATGGTCTACCATGGTTTGAATGCGGTCGCCGGTGTTATTGAGGTCGGCGAGTACAGGCATAGCGTAAAATCCTACCGTATCGGGACGGACGGGGTCGGTGCCGGCAGTCGGTTCAAGGGTAATTGCCGTGTATTCAGACATATCGCAGATTATACAATAATACTGTACAAAATCAAGCAATCTTGCTATACTGTTGCTATGACAAAGAGCGTGGAAACCTATACCTTTGGCAACTCTCCGGAATTCACGTTTGAAGCCCTGGAAGCGGGTGCTCCTATTAAGTATGACGAACGAACTGTGCAACGCGTCGGCATGAACTGGGATGACTATGATAGCGCGCTGCATGACATTAGCGGCTCATTCAGGGTCGTAACGGATGAGCAGACAGGAAAAACCTTTGAGATTGCCGTGGCGAATGCGGACGCTACGAGTGATACGGTCGATGCCGAAATCTCGACCTTTAACTCGAGTATAAGCAACAATATTGGCAATGCTATCGAATTCGCGCTGCACGCGGCAAGTCACCCGGACCGGCGACGTGTGTACATTGCCAGTCCAGGCAATGGCGGCTCAAGCCATCTTGAGGCAGGTGAGCGAAAGTATACCCGCCAAACTGGCCGCTTCACCGACGAACATGGCTTGCCAATGGCCACCATGTCGGCGCTGGCGCGCGTTCTGAGGCGCGAAGACCTTATGGTCTCTCGCTTTGCTACTGACTCAGCCGGAGGCGCGTATGCAACAGCGCTAATGCCAGCTCTGGAGGAGGGTCAAGTTACGCATGCCTATCTCAAAAGTCGTCCTGGCATTATGGCGCACCCCTTGCGTCTTTTATGGGCCGCGCGCTTTTTCGTAGGTGAAAATTTAGAAGGCAGACACTACGTCGAGCATACCCAGGACCCATGGACGATGACCGATGAGCGCAAGAAGTTCGCTCGCGCAGTACTAGCTTCAATTTATAATGAAGACGGTAAGGGGGCATGGAGTAATCTGGGCGCCCTAAAGCGCGGCGGAGCAGCAAAAATCTGGTCTGACATGGAAGCCTTTAGCCGCGCTGGCGCAGCAGCCGATACGGCCTTTGCATTCAAGCATCAGCCTGAATTGAAGCTGACACATCACTTGCCTCGGGGTGATCGGCTGTACGGGCGTACTATTCGCGATGGTGTAGAAAACTATCTCACGCAAACTGCACTCCTGGCGGCAGGAATCGCGGGCGTAAGCCTTGGAGCTGCCCCGTCCGAAGCTTCGCTCGAAGCACTGATTATGCCCGGTACTCATCACGATCACTCCCAGTATCCAACCTTGCGCCAAAGCATTGAAACGTACGCTTTTAGTAAGTAGCATTGGAATTCTCACAGCCGCTCCTCAGTGGCACAGTATATGCTAGTCCGTAGCTACTCGCTCTTCGGTAAAGTAAGCATACTTACTTTAGCCCCTCGAGCGCTCGCGGTATAATGGCTGTATAACTAATTGGAGGGTATCATGTTGAAATTTCTGTCTATTAAGCCTGTGTATGCGCACTGCGACTTGCCCTGTGGCGTCTACGACCCCGCCCAAGCCCGTATCGAAGCTCAAAGCGTCCACGAAATCCAAAAGAAAATGGCTACTTTTGAAGGCGATGACCGCACCCGAGCCCTATTTATAAAAGAAGAGCGTGCTGAGCTCGTTAAGCACCACCTGTGGGTATTATGGACTGATTACTTTAAGCCTGAACATCTCGAAAAGTACCCTGATTTGCACGACAAATTCTGGAAGGCAACCAAGCAGGCCGGTGAGTGCAAGCATCATAGCGAACCTGAAGAGGGACAGAAGCTACTCGACATGATCGATGAGATTGCCGAAATCTTCTGGGCAACCAAGAAAGCGTAGGTAAGTAAACGTATGGAGGGGCTATTATTGATTCGACGAATTGTCGGTAAAAGTATGGCTCCGCGCTTAAAGCCCGGAAAGCTGGTGTTTGCCACGCGCTTCCACCGCAGGCTTAAACCGGGCCAGGTGGTTATTCTAGAACACGAGGGTAAAGAAAAGATTAAACGTATTGAGCGCATCGATCCCGAAAGAGGCCAGCTATTTGTTATTGGCGATAACCTAGACGCCAGTAGCGACAGTCGACACTTTGGTTGGATTACTCAGAAAGCAGTGCGCGGCCGAGTATTCTGGCCACGCGACGTGCATAACTAGGTGGGCAGTAAAATTTAGCCCATCATTTCGGCTTTGGCCGCTATTGCTTCGCCGTCCTCTTTTGCGGAGGAAGGGGCTTGGGCAGGGCCCTGGAGCGGTGACTCCTTCAAGAACAATGCAACAACCAGTGCAATGACAGCGAACGGAATTGCGATCAAGAATACGTCATGGAAGGACATTGCAAAGGCGTTTAGGACGAGGTCTTTCACATTGCCGGGCAGTTGCGCTAGGCTCGCGGCGCTCTTTTGCAGACCAGCCGAAATCTGGCTGCCGGCAGCACCTGGCAGCGCTTCACTAACGTGATGTGCTAAGCGGTTCGTCAGAATTGTTCCGAAGATAGCGGCGCCCAGCGTACTACCAATACTTCGGAAGAACACAACAGATGAAGTCGCTGTACCCATATCTTTGCGGCTGACTGCGTTCTGCACGGCCAGGGTAAGCACTGGCATTACTTGACCGACGCCCAGACCCAATACCAGCATCCAGGTACCAAACATGACACGGTTAGTATCGGCGGTAACGTGGCTGAACAGCCAGAAGGCCAAGATGATCAACGCGCTACCAATGATGGGGAATATGCGGTACTTGCCGTGTTTAGAAATTAAGCGACCGGAAGTCATGGAAGCGGTCATCATACCAGCAACCAGCGGCAGCATCATTAAACCAGACTTGGTTGCTGAGTCGCCACGGACAATCTGCTGATATTCCGGAATGAAGATAATGGCACCAAACATCACCATGCCCACGATGAAACTCAGAATGGTCGTAACCGTAAAGATCTCGTTTTTAAACAGGCTCAGCGGAATGATTGGCTCTTTAGCGTAGTTTTCGCGCCAAATAAACAGCAGGGCGCTAATGACGGCAGTAACAAACAGGCCAATAATTTGAGCCGAACCCCATGGGTAGTCTACGCCACCCCAAACAGTTGCGAGCAGTAAAGTAACGATCGATAGTGATAGAAGACCGGCGCCCGCAAAGTCGATGCGGTGCGGAGAGCGGTTAACGGGTAGGTGCAAACGAGCGGCAATTGCCGATAATGCAACCAGACCAAGGGGGATGTTAATAAAGAACACCCAGCGCCAGCTCAAGTGGTCGGTAAACAGCCCACCAAGTAATGGCCCAATCACGCTAGAGACAGCAAAGACGGCGCCAAAGTAGCCCTGGTAGCGCCCACGCTGGCGTGGCGGCACAACGTCACCAATAATGGCAAAGACGAGCGTCATCAAACCACCGGCACCCAAACCTTGGATCCCGCGGAAGATAATTAGTTGGGTCATGTTCTGGGAAAAGCCACACAAAACCGAACCAATCAAAAATATTATGATGGCGATTTGGAATATCTTCTTGCGACCAAACATGTCGCTAATCTTGCCGTACAGCGGCGTTGAAACGGCGCTGGTTAGTAGGTAGGCGGTTGCCACCCATGAGTACTTGCTGAGGCCGTGCAGTTCGTTGGCAATGGTTGGAAGTGCCGTAGACACAATGGTCTGGTCTAATGCGGCCAGTAGCATGGCGAGCATAAGAGCACCAATAATCACCATGATTTCGGAGTGGCTCAGCTCGGCGTTACCTTCAGCTGGAATGCTGACGCTCGGCTGCTTAGCGGCAGCTGCCACTACTCTGCGTTTGACGGCGTCAGCAAGACGCGGCTTTCTAAGTCGTGATAATAGTTTCAAATTATTCCTCCTTGTGTTTGTGGTTGGGCTGCTCGGCTTCCAGGCGTTCTATTAATTTGCGCTGTGTTTGTAGGTACACGGCCAGTTCCTCGTCTTCCAGCTTTGTGAAGACGTCGCGCAACAACTGCTTGCCGAGTTGCTTAAAAGCCTCGATCTTATCTTCGCCGAGTGGGGTCAACGAAAGTAGCACGACACGGCGATCGGCAGGATCGGTAGTGCGGACAATGAGTCCGGCCTCTTCCAATCCTTCCAAAAGCTGTGTGATTGCGCCGGGCGTCAATTGTAGCTTTTTTGCCAAGGCCTTGTGGCTAAGTGGCTGCTCGCTGTGAATGGTTTTAACTACCTCGAGCTGGGCAGGGGAGAGGTGAAGCTCGCCAAAATGCGCACTGAAGTACGAGTGCATAGACCGCTTGAGTGGTCCCCAGTTGTCGTAAATGGCTTGTAATAATTCGCTGCGTTGCATACCCAAATAGTTTAGCTGCTAAATAGTATAGGTACTAAAGCATATGTCGTCAAGTCCTTTAAGGCTATGAGATATCTAACTGTTTGCGAGTGTTGCTGCGAGTACAGTAGCATCTGCGTAACAAAGGAGGAAAATCATGCCACCAGACGAACCAACCGACGAAGAGCGTTTAGAAGAATTACCTGAAGATAATGAGACGCCATTCCGTCCAGCAGGCCCAAATCCCAGCACGATGGGCAACACAACTGATCCGGTCGTAGCTGCTACAGGTGGCTCTGATATCCCCGATGATCATCCTGACACGGATACGAACATCGACGAGACGGAATTATACGACGAGGGAATAAGCGGCGCTGCTGAGGCGGAAGACGAGAGCGGGCAGTCGGCCGTAATAGGCTATACTCCGCCCGACGAAGACGACGATTCGGAAGAAGAGTAGGCTACAAACCCAAACCGCTGGTCAGGCCGTTCAGTGCGTTGTTGACTTGCTGAGTGGTGTTTTGAACCGTGGACTGGAGGTTATCGACTGTCTTTTTAAGGTTGTTCGAACCTTGCCTGTATTGGCTGGAGCTGGTGTTTGAGTTGTTTAGGGCTGGTGTCTTTGTTGCGCCAAGAACGTCACTGCTTTTGGTATCGGCGTTGGTGTTGGCCACCGGAGCGTTTCCGCCGGCGGCAGATTGGACGCTGGTATTGCCATTATTCGTAGTGGTTTTTTGCTGTAATGACTCGACTTGGAGGGAAGTATTTTCTGGCTGGACGGACGCCTGGCCGGTCGGAGATGTTGATTGCTGGTTGGCAGCAGTAGTGCGATCTTTGTGAAGGATGCCAATGAATAAGCCCCCGATCACAATCAGCAGTAGGACCGCCGTTACATTGACTGGAGTCGCTACTGTGCGACAGCGGTCAAGCCAATTTGGCCCTGGGTTACCCTCGTGACTGATTATTTCCGCCTTAATCATAAGCTGTACCCTCAGTGTAACCCGGGGCTGGGTCTTTGTAAACTGTTGAACGGGCTTATTTAGCGGCTTTATCGAGGCGAGCAGTGAGGTCTTTGATGAGCTCTAATTGCTGTTGGTTGAGGTGCATAAGCTCTTGAATGTCTTTGGCAGCCTGGACGTTGGTGCGGTAGTCATGTTCGGCCATGGCGGCGCTCACCGAATCGGCACGCTTGGCTGCAATCAACAAAATTGCTCCCTGCAAGCCGGCTAACATTGATAAGAATAAGTTGAGCAAGATGAAGGGGAACTCGTCCCAGTGGCTCCAATTGCCATGCGAGTTAAGCCACGCCCAAACGCACATAAAGAGAATGAACAGAAATACAAAGCGCCAGCTACCCATGCCGTTGCGCATCTTGTCGGCAGAGCGCTCGCCAAGCGTGAGATGGCTGCGGTGTTCCTTGTGCCAGTTAAGGATTTTCTGCTGCATGGCTGCAGTATAGCATAAGCGTCAACGAACAGACATGTCGCTGTTAGCCTGGCGTTTACGCCCGAGCCGGTACAGGCTAGGACGGGTCAAACCTAAGAAGATTAGATCCAGGCAAACGCTCCATAGCCGCACGAGCACAGTGGCCGCAAGTGCTTGTTCTTTTGGCATAATGGCAGTCAACAGTACTAACTGGACGCCGTCACGAATACCCAGGCCGCTCGGCGCAAACGGTGCGGCCATACCGGCTACCGTCGCTAAACAAAATGTACCCGTCACGAACCAGATATCGCCCCCATGCAAGCCAGGGACCACAGACCAGATCACAAAGAAGCTGGCGCTACCGGTAAGAAACGCAGCGAAGATGTATAGGAGGAAGGCGCGGCTGACGGCGGCATTATTAATTTTTAGCTCGTCGGACACATCCTTCTTGAGTACTTTAAAGGCTATATGCAGTAGCCGGTTAAAGACCGGCGGGATTAAGATAACGAGCACGAGCGCACCAAGCGCGATCAAGGACAGCTGGGCGGCCGTTGACAGCATATCGAGCCGGCTATCGAAACCGAGTAACATGAAGGCTACAAAGGTGAAGGCTGCAACCTGTGAGCCCCCTTCGAGCAGCGAAGCAACAGACAGCCGGCTTTTGCTAATGCCCCATTGGCTTGCCATGTAGACCTTCCCAGCGATCCAGGTCACGGTGCCGGGAATGTAGCGACCCATCCAAGCGCGGGCGTATACATCGGTGGTTGTACCATAACCGGGCAAACTAGTAGCGCCCAGCGCCCGTAAAATGACTCGCCAAATATAAGCCCCTAGGTACAAAAAGACCAATCCTAAGATGGTAGCATCGGCGATGAGGCTCCAGTTAACTGAGAGGGCTGCGATTTTATCCCACTCGATACTACGGAGGTAGAGCGCCAGAAAAAGAGCGATAAGAACGAAGAAGATCAGCGAAACAAGCCAGCGCGGTGCACGCTTGGCGATCGAGACAAAGCCACGAACAATACGCATAACTATCGCCCAGTATAGCAGTTTGCAGGCAATTATCAGCTGGAAGCGTATATAATAAGCTCACTATGAGGAGTAGGCCATCGCAGCCTGTATACTGCAACATATGAAAGTTATCATTCAAATTCCGTGTTTAAACGAAGAGCAAACTTTGCCGGCGGTAATGGCTACCATGCCAAAACATATCGACGGCGTAGATACCATCGAATATTTGATTATTGACGATGGTTCCACCGATAAAACCGTAGAAGTTGCCAAGCAACTCGGCGTGCACCATGTAGTGACGCACACCAAACGCATGGGGCTGGCCCGTTCATTCCGCGACGGTGTTAACCGAGCGTTAGAACTCGGCGCTGACATTGTTGTTAATACCGACGGTGACAACCAGTACCCTCAAGAACGCATTCCCGATCTGGTAAAACCAATTTTAGATGGCGAGGCTGACATTGTTATTGCTGACCGCCAAACGTCAAAAATTGCCCACTTTTCACCCCTAAAGAAGCTGCTACAGCGCTTTGGTAGCTGGGTTGTTAATAAGGCTGCGGGTACCGATTTACCCGATGCGGCTAGCGGTTTCAGGGCGTATTCGAAGTCGGCTTTGCTGCGGATTAACATTGTTACGCAGTTTAGTTACTGCATGGAAACGACAATCCAGGCAGGCAACAAACGCATCCCAATTGCCAGTGTGCCGGTAGTTACGAATGCTAAAACGCGTGAATCACGCCTATTCAACAACATGTGGGAGCACATCTATAAGTCGATGAGCGCAATTGTGCGGGCGTACATTATGTACCGCCCAATTGCTGTGTTCGCTACGCTCGGCGGTATCATGCTGGTTATTGGGTTGATCCCATTCGTACGTTACCTGATTTTGTGGGCGAGCGAGGGTGATCCAAGTAGTCACCTGCAGTCATTGCTGCTTGGCGTGGTATTCCTGTTCGGGGCATTTATATGCTTGGCGCTGTCAGTTATTGCCGATACCATTCGCACGAACCGCATTCTGATAGAAGAGACGCTAGAGCAGGTCAAGGCTCATCGTTATAACGCAGGAGACCACACGAAATAATGAATGTTGCAGTTGTTGGCACCGGCTATGTTGGGCTGGTGGGCGGCGTGTGCATGGCTGACATGGGCCACCAAGTCGTCTGTGTTGATATTGACGAGGCCAAGGTTCGCACGCTACAGGCCGGCAAGACGCCTATCTATGAACCTGGCCTTGAAGAATTGCTAGAAAAAACTATCGAGGCTAATGCTATTAGCTTCACGACGTCGTTGAGCGAAGCAGTAAAAGGCGCCGAAGTGGTTTTCTTGGCATTACCAACACCTCCGGGCGAAAACGGTGCCGCTGATCTGTCGTACATTTTGAAAGTCGCTGAAGACCTGGGGCCGCTGGTTGATCACTACATGGTAATTGTCGACAAAAGTACGGTGCCTGTCGGTACGGCTCAAATGGTTCGCGAAAAGATTGCTGCGCAGGCGCAGGCCGACTTTGACGTCGTATCTAATCCGGAATTCTTACGTGAAGGCCATGCCGTGCACGACTTTATGCAGCCGGACCGTGTTGTCATTGGGGGCTCTTCAGAGCGGGCCGTCCAATCACTCCGTGAGTTATATAGGCCGATCGCGCATGAAGGCCAAATTATTGTTATGGACGAAGCTTCAGCCGAGCTGACTAAATATGCAGCAAACTCTTTCTTGGCGACCAAGGTTACATTCATGAACGAGATTGCGAACCTGGCGGATTTACTGGGGGCTAATGTCGAGGCCGTGCGGTTGGGTATTGGCAGCGACGATCGCATTGGCTCGAAGTTCTTACAGGCGGGTATCGGCTATGGCGGTAGCTGCTTCCCGAAAGACGTGCAGGCACTCCTCAATACCGCTTCTAGTGCTGGCTACGAGTTCAAAACGCTACAGGCGATCATGGACGTTAATGCTCGCCAAAAACAGCGACTTATCGAAATGGCAGAAAAACATTTTGGCGACCTTCGCGGCAAGCGCATTGCGCTGTGGGGGCTTGCCTTTAAGCCCGATACCGACGACATTCGCGAGGCGCCAGCACTCGAAATAATCCATGGCCTGCTAGAAAAAGGTGCAACGGTAGTTGGATACGACCCGGAGGCTGAGGCCAATACCGAGCGCGCTTTTGCCGGCAAGGCAGGCGTGACCTTTGAAGAGGATATGTACCAAGCGGTTAGCGGCGCCGACGCGCTCTTTATTGCTACCGAATGGAATGTCTTTGAGGCGGCTGACTTAGCGCGACTTAAGGCTGCTTTGGCCCAGCCAGTAGTTTTTGACGGCCGAAACATCTTTGAGCCGAGCGACATGGCAAGAGCTGGCTTTGAGTACTTTTCGATTGGCCGTCCAGTGGGCGCAGCTGAACCCAAGAAGGTATAATAGAACTCATGACTAAGCCAGTGAAGGTAGCGCGAAAAGTTGGTGTGGCACTCATCGGGTTTCCGGTGTTAATCGTAGGCGTTGCTCTGCTGGTTCTACCTGGGCCGGGCCTGTTGGTGATTTTGCTTGGCCTGCTGATCATCTCGTGGGAGTTTGACTGGGCGAAGCGTTACGTCGAAAAGGTCCGTGCCCAACTGAATAAGGTTTCGAAGGCTGCTCGCGGCAGCAAATCCAATAAAGACCCCAAAAGCTGAACTACTGTTAACAGGGTGGTGTATAGTGGGAATATGACAGCAATAACAGACCCTGTAATTCAAGTGAAGGGCCTCACTAAGGCCTATGGCAAAAATGAAGTCCTGCGCGGTATTGATTTGGAAGTGGAACGCGGCACTATGCTCGCTTTGCTCGGTCCAAACGGTGCCGGCAAAACAACTACCGTTCGCATTCTCAGCACATTATTAAATTTTGATGGCGGCAGCGTAACCGTTGCCGGCCACGACGTTAAGGTCCAGTCGGACGAAGTCCGTGGTGTGATTGGCCTAACTGGACAGTCGGCGGCCCTGGATGAACTCCTCACTGGCCGCGAAAACCTAGTCATGATGGGTCGCTTATATCGCTTGACCAAATCTAGCGCCAAGGCCCGCGCCCAAGAACTATTGGAGCAATTTGACTTAGTAAAGGCAGCCGACCGCCCTGCTAAGACTTACTCGGGTGGTATGCGCCGCCGCCTAGATCTGGCCGTAAGTTTAATTGCCGCTCCGCCCATCATCTTTTTAGATGAGCCAACAACTGGCCTAGACCCGCGCTCGCGCCTAGCCATGTGGGATATCATCAAACGTTTGATGGCCGCAGGTACAACCATTTTGCTGACGACACAGTACCTGGAAGAAGCCGACCAACTGGCCGACCAAATTGTAGTTATTGACGGCGGCAAAGTAATTGCCAAAGGCACTGCCGCACAACTGAAGAGCAAAGTCGGTAAAGATCGCCTGGAACTAACGTTTAAGGATGTCGAGACGCTCACCACCGCCAAAACGGCACTTGGTAAATTAGTCGCCGACAGCAGCGACAAAGAGTTCATCGTGAGCGTGGTGCTTAACGACACGAACAAGGACGTTAAAAACGTACTCGACAAGTTGGATGACGCAAAGGTGGCGATTGCTTCAATGGCTGTACACAAGCCGACGCTTGACGATGTTTTCTTGTCACTGACGGGCAAGCAGACTAAAACTGAAAAGAAGGAAGGCAAATAATGGCCGTTACACTAACGTTCGAAAAGAAGCCCCGTTTTGTCATGAACCTGATTGACTCCTGGGTGATGATTAAGCGTAGCAGTACGCATATTTTACGTAACACCGACCAGCTGCTTGGAACATTCTTCCAGCCCATTATGTTCCTGGTATTGTTTGCAGCCGTATTCGGTGGTGCTATCGAAAAGGCCTTGCCCGCCGGCGTTGACTACCTGGACTACCTAATGGCCGGGATTATTGTTCAGACAGTAGCTTTCGGGTCGACCACCACAGCCATTGCTGTCTGTAACGACCTGCAAAAGGGTATCGTTGATCGTTTCCGTTCGCTGCCAATGTCGAACCTGGCAGTATTAAACGGACATGTTGTCTCTGACTTGCTGCGCAATACTATCTCTACAGTTGTAATGTTGATTACCGGTTTGGTGATTGGCTTCCGAAGTAGTGCCAGCTTTACCGATTGGCTGCTGATTGCCGGAATTTTAATGTTGTTTACCTTTGCATTTTCATGGCTGACTGCCATTGTTGGTTTGGTTGCGAAGAGTGTTGAAGCGGTGCAGTGGCTGTCATTTGTGATCATTTTCCCGTTGACGTTTGCCAGTAGCGCCTTTGTGCCAACCGACGGGATGCCTGCCGGCCTGAAAGCCTTTGCCGAAAATCAACCAATTACGCAAGTAATTAACGCCGTGCGCTCGCTTATTCTGGGCACGCCAATTGGTAACGCCGGTTGGCTGTCAGTGGCGTGGAGCCTTGGCATCCTGGTTGTAAGCATGCCGCTGGCTGCTTGGTTGTTCAAGCGTCGTTCGATTGCCTAGGACTAGACGCCCATCAGGCCAATCACTAAACCCATGGCTAGGATAGTGACTAGGTCGTTGCCAGCGTGAATGAGTGACTCTTTTTTGCGGCGTTGGTTAAATTGGTCGTGCATGAAGTTGCGTAGCACTTGAAAACCCAGCCACACCCAGAAAGCGGTCATTAGTGTGTCATATAAGAAGCTATTGTTATAGAACACGTGCGCCAAGTAGCTAACGTGCGCTAGGACAAAAGCCATAACTAGTGAGCTGATCAGCGCACTCCCCATTGCCCAAGCCATGCTGCCAGATTTAGGGTCAATTTTGGCCAGCTTCATCCACGTATTGCCAAATACTTTTGGTGCGTACCACACCGAGCCGACAACCATAGCGGCAACGGTGGCCAGCACAACTGCTAAATAGTTTACTTGCACATCCATTGGTAACTCCTCGCTTATGTTTACCTAAGCTTGAGTATATGCCGAACAGCAGTAAAGTAAATAGTTCTAGATTAGGGTAAAGTCGACCATTGGCATGAGTTCAATGGGATCAATAACGTACACCATATAATTCTCAAGATTGGAGTTGAGCAAGCGCGCACCTATTGTGGGCCGTAAAATTAGCACATTTCTGTCAAGTAACACGTCAAGAACCACACCCGTAACCTTGCGTTTACGCGTGACACTGGTACGAAAGCCAGAGCGTTGGTCAAACCAGATCGTTTCAATGGCGCCGCTCTTTGGTTTAAGGGTAGTGACCGTCATTTTACGGCCAATATACGTAGAGCGGGCCTGTGCCTGTAAGTCCTGCAGCTGGCGTGCATTCATAGAATCCAGTTGCTGTGCCTGAATTTTTTTAATATGCGTATCAAGACTAGTGCGGGTTAGGTCGGCCTGCTCATCTGAAGATAGCCTGCCCGGATTAAGGTAGTTGCCGCCGCTAACAGCATCCAAGTGGTCGAGCAAGGCATTTTCGGAACGGGCGGCCTCGTATTTTGCCGCCTCAATAGTGGCCATCGACACAAACACCGTCTGAAAATCGGCCAGTAGCTGTTGGCCTGAGCCGACTTGAGAATTGCGACCACGCATTCCTATATTTTAGCAGGCCGCGCGTCTGCTAGGCGCCAGTACCATACCGTCCGGTAGATACGCCTCGCCCGAACCGAGGCGCGGCGTTTTGCTTCCCACTGTTCAAACACCATTGAGCCGTAGGGCGGCACGCTGAACAAACCAGCAACAAGCGTTTTAGGAATTGACCATCCCAAGCTCGAACCAAATGCTAGCGCCGCCATGATGTAGGCAATAAAGAATATGCCGTGAATCCGTCCGGCAATTGCTACGGGTATTTCGTGCCAACCGAACGGCAACTGCTTGCAGGCAATGCCAATAATAAGTAACGTCCAGCCAATAGCCTCCGCTATGGCCGCAGCCCTAAACAGTGCCCAGGCCTCGCGGTCGCTGAACGGCCGATAACGCCTGTAACCGCGATTTAGTTTTACAAAATAATTAAGCATTACCCCTTATGGTAAAGAAAGTGCTTACGCTGTGCAATTGCTTACGCTATAGTAGAGGCATGAAGAAGCATCCTAAAATCGGCGCGGCTGTCGTAGCGTTCGTGGTGATAGTGGTTGCCGGCTTGCTCTGGTGGCTACTTGTCGGTTCCGATAAACCCACAGTCAAAGATTACGACAGAGCCCAAAAAACCTCGCGGTCGCTATACGCCGCCTACCTGAACCTAGATAGTGCCTTTATTACCTATCAAAATGACCCTACGTCAGCGGCTAACAAAGCAGCTTATGAGAGGGCCTATGATAACTATCAAGGAAAAGTAACGGCCATGAAAACAGCAGCAGACACCCTGGGCGACAGCGCTGTCTCTGATGACTACGCCGCTTTTCAGGCAAAAAGCGGTGACTTTGTGGGATTTATGACCGGGTACGTTGACGATTACGGTAC